>Ga0228710_1006523_pt1 | contig 17637 bp, 14 predicted proteins | sample MedpolnodulmetaG_FD_177995 | JGI IMG/M metagenome (GOLD analysis project Ga0228710, IMG submission 177995) | Root nodule microbial communities from Medicago polymorpha collected in Santa Monica, California, United States - pink nodules | ecosystem: Host-associated > Plants > Roots > Nodule...
CTCTACATCTTTTCCCTTTTTTAAATAAAATTTTCTCATGCCTCATCAATCTCCTGGCTTAGGAAAAAAAAGAGGAGGAAGTATTTATATTTTGCTAGTAAAAATTTGAGTGAAGCAGACCATATCAGGTAGATTGTAACCGACTATAAATTTTAATACTGTAGTGAATTAGTAAGGCACCATACCAAAAATCAATGTAGATTGTTACTGTTATAACAGTATATCGGTAATGCAGAAAAGAAGAGAAAGGAAGAACAATATGAAAATAAAAACAGAGTGAAGAATCAATAAATTATGAGAAACAAACAAGTTATATATAAATAGCTTGACAACATTGTTTGGCTCATTGCATTAAAATTAAACTACTAAAAAAAATAATTATCCATTCCTCCAAAAGGAAGATAGTTTTCCTTATAAATTACAATCTGCTTACAAATTGACTCTACTTCAAACCTAATGTCTTCAATCGTTTGAGTACATAAATCAATTTGGGCTAACTCCAAGTTTTCTTTTATGCAGAATATAATGCTCTTTATTCCAACTGCAATAGGACGCATAACACAAGTTAGAGGTCCAACAACAAAGAGTTTAGTCCATGATTCCTTGACATTGAGTTCACCCAAAAGCCATATGTGAAAATAAGCAGTCATAGCGAAAGTACAGACAAAAGAAACACACTCATTTAATACCCCCAAATGCATGTTCACCGGTTCTTGCATTATGTCTGAGTGAGAGGGTAAGGATGTTACAGAGAACATCTCATTGCTAAAGTTAAAAGACACCATATCACCTGTCAAGCCCAACCAATGGCAGAATTCATTCAAGTTCACTCCATAACTATCTCGCAAAGAAACAGGAATATTAAGGCCATCGAGTTTCCTCCAAGAGTTACTTCTAAGGCTGTATATCTCCCAGAAGGGGTCATACATCTCTACTTCTGCCTCAGGGAAAGTGTCATTATAATCCATCTCCCAAAATGGGTTATCCTTCTCTGGCGCATAAGCCCAATTTCCATCGAACTCGAAGGGTTATCGAACCTTCTGAATCACCTTATAATCATCTCCCACATGGTCGTACCCAAATCCCTGAAGACGTAAATTAATCTCAATATTCTCGTAGGCTTGAAGGCTAGGAGGAATGATATTAAAATCCCCTGTAGAAGGGTTCCACAATACAATTGTTATGCACATGCCAATACCTTTGTAAAGACAAAGAGTTCCATTAACACTAGCGGAGCCCAAAATTTCAATTTGTGGGTCGCCCTTTGGAAAAGGAGGTGGCCAATCTAATCTCAGTGAATCATCAAAACTATCTTCATAAAGAATGCACAATGATTCGCGATAGGGCATAATTTGTGTCCTTTTCTTTAGCAGGAGACACATATTGTCGTCGTTCTCGTTATGTTTGGATATGACATTGGTGCGGAACATGTTCATGAAAATAGGGTTTTGGAACAAAAGAGACCATGATTTTTTAGCACAAGTGAATCGCGTAAGAGATTTAAGAGGCAATTTGGAGAGTATAGAGAAAGCAATGTCGTTGTGTATATGAGAAGTACTAACCTTCTTATTTGTTCTAAAAGCCATGAATTGAAATCTCTCTATCTCTCTCAAAGTGGTAAAGGAGAAGAAACAGAAAATAAAACAAGTGATCTTAGATTTTGATAGCACAAGGCAAGTCAAAATGATCTTAATAGTGAGAGAGATAGAGCTGCCTCCTTTTGTAATTGAACCAAACATGTGTTTTATGGGGGGTGGGGGGCTATTGGGACGGTTTTCGAGATATAGATCTAGAACGCTAAATCTATATTCATACTAGATCTTTGACCCCGTGCATTGATTATTCACGTAAATTATTATTTGGAAATCAATATAACTAAAAAAAACATTCTCATAACATTATATTAACTAGATACAAAAAACTTAACGATAGAAAATGAAATTCCTTCCTTAAAAAAAAAGAAGAAAAGAAATTCACGGTCAAAATGTATAGTCAACATTATTCATTACAAATTTTAAATTTTTTTATAAAACCATGTTCAATTTTACATTCTTATCTTTGCTGTCTGCATATATTATCAATATTTTCACGGGAAAATTACACTCATCTCCCCTAAGGTTTACTAAAATGACACTAATACCCCTTCTAGTTTTAAAACATACACTAATCTCCCTTAAGTTCTCATCAAATACACAAACACCTCCCTTTTCCATTAACTTTATTTTTTGAGGGAATTTTCCAGGAAAAAAAAAATCCATTATTGAATTTACCATTGATGATGAATCAACTAAGATCATTAACCAAATCTAAATACAAGTAATTGAATTAAAAAAAACCTCCCTGTGAAGGATGTTGAACCAAATACGAGTAAAAATCTGCTTTTCTATCATCATTTACTTGAATTGTGTTTAGTTACTTTTAGTATGGGAATTTGTTGAATTGTGTTGAGTTACTTCTATGCATAACTTTGATTTGCAATGGAAATTGTGTCGATGTTTGCCTTCCTTGAGTAAATTCATAAAGACTTCGAAGCTTAGTCTACAACATGAATATTTACCACGGTTTCAACATCTCCTAGTGTACGCTTTCTTTCTAAAGTTGCTACAAATAATGTTGACATCGGGTTGTGTTTGATTACATTAACAGTGCTTTTAGTTTTATCAATGATGGATTTGGTTGATTACAACAATGAAATGGTTATCAATTGCGTTTACGGTGCTTTTGCCATTTTATTTTGATCTCCCTAGTAATAATTCAAGAATCTCCATTAAATATTGATAAAAAAATTCTAAAAGAAAAAGGTTGACGGAAAGTTAACGGTCTTAATAGAAAAAGGTGTTTGTCTATTTCAAAAGAACTTAAGGGGTGTTAGTGTAAGTTTTAAAACTAAGGGGGGTGTCGGTGTCATTTTAATAAACCTTAAGAAAGGTGGATGTAATTTTCCCTATTTTCAATCATTCCCATGACGTATATATGTATATAATTCTTGACTCTCACGACACACTATTAATGCTAATAGCCATAGAATGGAAATGTAGTGAATACAAACAATTACATTTGATGGAGGTGATATGTCGTGATGTTCTCCCTAAAAAAAGTCGTGATGTTCAACCGTAATGGTATTTACATTGGAGATATGATTTGAAATTACTCACGTGTTCAGAATAATCAATTGTAATTATTGTTGAGATATGGCTCCTATAGAAAGTAGCAGAAAGGAAGAAGAAATTTTGGGCTCACATACTAAAAAATAAATTTAATGATGTGTTTCGTTCAATGCAAATTACAATTTTCCCATGCTTTAGTCTCTCGGAGGGTTTTTAATAAGGCATTGGGAAACAAATTTAGAATTTAGGGCTACGAGTTAATCATACTTACTCTAAAAGCTAATTAGGTCAAGCAATTGCTTAACCCTAATTGCTTTTGCATTTCCCTCCCAAACTCTAATCATAGGTGTGTGGTGCAAGCTAAGTATGGCTCATTAAATGCTTTTGTAAGAATTCAAATTTGAATTTCCCTCCCAAGCTCTAATCATAGATGTGTGGTGCAAGCTAAGTGTGGCTCATTAAATGCTCTTGCAAGAATTCAAATTTGAATTTCCCTCCTACATTATACATGTAATAACTATAGTGACCTTTGGATTCCTAACCACTTCACTAAATGCATCTAACCGTGGTTAATATTCCCGTGACTCTAACCCAATGCATCTGGCTCTATATATATTGAAGGTAAACGCATGCAAGTGTCATACATGGCTGTACGAGGCACGAGACACTTTCTCTCTTACTTTTGTTTAACTGGTACGTAACTATCTGGTTTTTTTTATTATATAAAATTATCTTTTTTTTGTTTGTTACTTTATGATTTCTTTACCTTTAACTTAATATTGGTTTGTCTTCATTTGTTTACATGATAAGCTCCTTTGGATCTGAATCCCACAGCTAAGATGGATAAGTTAAGTTGGTTAACAAGTTAAACATGAAGTACATGACACATTATGTCGAATTTTGTGTTGTAGATGTAAGTGTGAATGTGTTTTTAGCATTTATATTTTATTTGTTCAATTTAAAAATTTTGTCTTCAATCTGCAATCTTCCATCAATGTTATACACCATTTATTTATACTTATCATTTGTTTTTCTCTAATTTTAGGGTGTTGTCATGTTGCCTAACATGTTCCGACAAGATTTCAGGGATTAGATTAATCGTTATGTAACTTTGAAATCAATTTGTTATTTTTACCTCTATTTTTTTTAAATATCATAATTCATTCCATATAAATAATTATTAGGAAGAGCAATTAATCCTACAACTTTTTAGTGAGTATCTAGCCGCATAGCCACAAATTAGTTAGCACGCCCAAGGATAATTACGGTTCGTGTTTATTACTAAATCAACTGTTATGAAGTTATTGTGATTAGTGCATATTAAGTACATATCTATAAGTTGTTTTGGACGCCATTTAGCATGCAGTTAGGATTAATTACATTTAAGCCACATAATTCAGGTACAACAGCTAAAAAGGAGTATAGTAGGATTGACATACTTATATAATAAATGCATAGAATTATAGGACTGTCAAAATAAAGCTCATGCCTAACTTCTTACCGCGGATTCATTTTGTAATTTCTACTTCACTACAATTTCAGATTACCTATTAATAAATTAATTAAAGCAAATAACAACAAATAGTCTAATAGTTATATCTATCTTTGTATTAAAGGCAAATACATATTAGTGTTAATCGGTATCTCGACATACCTCTATCTCACTCTGCAATAGTATGCATTTACCAATACATCTATCATCACTTTGGTAGGCAAAGCATTAATTGTTCCACAACTTATAATAGTTCATTCCAAATAAAAAGGATAGTAGGATAGGCATGCTTATAGGGTGAATGAATAGACTTGGATACTGTCAATGTAATCCTCACGCCTAACTTCTTATTGCTTGGATTCATTTTGAGATTTGCAATCCCCTACAATCTTCAATTACCTATTATTATCATTAAATGACATCAAATAGTCTATATTTGTTTTAATCTAGGCGTACAAATGGCAAATACATATGACTAATCAATATCTAAGCATGTATGTAACTAAATCTCAGTAGTATGTATTTACCAAGACTTCTCTCATCACTTTTGTATACAAAGCATTAATTGATGTATTTGCCATGTAACCACATGATGAGTGTATAAATAGAACATATGGGACTAACGTATAACAGTTAGTCCTCATCAGGCTAATATTGTTCAAGCTATTCTTATGTTAGTTTGCATTATTTTTCATACTTTTGATTTACAACTCACGTATAACAGTCAAGTGGTATGCCTTAATTGAACAAAATTAAGTCACAATGAAGTTTCACAGAGTTCTCTATGATGAGGATAAATTTGCGATGGATATGGGGGAGCATCTGTCCAACAAGTCATTAATTGTGAGTCAATGCACTAGTCTTTTTGCTACCCTAATGACTTAATTATGGTTTATGTCGTTTCTTTTCAAACTAATCATTGGAAACTACACATCATAGGATTTTAATTTTGTTGACCCAAGCAGACAAATAATAAATGTCATAAGGTGCATTAATTGAGTATATGCCTTTTCAAACACATTTTTTTTATCGTATTTTCACGTCTAAATAACCATGACGTGCATTGTTTAAACCGTAATTCGACCTATTCATATAAACATACCATATAATGTTTAATTTATTTGTGTATGTTTTAGCAGGTATGACCCGTGCGGAGCACGGGTCTATGGTCTAGTTCATGATGATTTAAATTAGGTGGGGTTAGAGTGTTTTCATTTAGGAGGGAAAAAGGTTTTGTCAGTCATTAGGGTTAGGGTTAAGTTGTAGCAGACTTAACAAACATTTATAATAAAGATAGATATTTAATATTTAAGAAAAACTTAAAACCGGAACATGATAAATGAGCATAAGTCACCAAGGTTCACCAAGCACATATCAAACATGACACATTTAAATCTTTATCAATTGTATGTAATATGCCAAGGAACGACTCTATATGCATGTGGTACCGGTCATCATCAAGGTCGTCACCTCAAGATACAAATGTATCATAATCACCGTCATTGAATACAAAGTATTTTAGTCATCGTCGTTGGATGTAAACATCCTAGTCATTGTTGAATATAAAGTATTCTAGTCATATTTGTAGTCATTTTCACCACTTTCTACATTTTCTAAGTAATTCGATGAAATTAGATATACATGATCAAACACCTCAACAAAGCATATAAACTCCTCACATAAGATCACAGTAGCATATGCATATACACATCATAGGCCAATTCCGATTAATTCCAAAATTCACCTAAGTTCGTCTCATTTTATCATTTTTTCAAAGAATTCCATTTTCAAAGAAAAATCAAGTTAAAGTTCATGAATACCATCTAAAACCATTTTATAAATCATAGTTACAGGTAAACAACCTTAACCCTACCATTTTCCCTTGAGGAAAACAAGTTTCGGAAAATTATGCATTCTTGAACATTTTTCAAAAAGTTTGATTCAATTCACAAAACCAATCTCAATTCAATCCATTTGATGTTCCAGCAAGAATATTAATCAAAATAGCAAAAGAACATGCTTAAAAGATTAATTGTTGGCCCCCAAGCACCCGAACGCGAAACAACATTAATTGTTGTTCATGTATGGGTCTGGCTTGTTGCGCCTAGGCTCTGGCTTGCTGCGCCCAGGCGCAGGCTCCCAGCAACTGCCAGCGCTGCGAAAAGCGCGTTTTGATGTGTTCCAGCCACGAGTTTTCGTCAATTTTGTCCCAAAGTGCTTATTTTTATCCCCCATTCACCCAAAGTGATTAAAAGCTTGTCCCAAGGCTCAAATGCATCAAATAAGCTCTTTTCACAACACTCAAAACAACTTATGCAACAATTGAATTGATTTTAACTTAAAACACAAAAGTTTCAACAATAACATTTCAATTCATTCCAATTCAACACAACAACAACAACAACAACAACTTAAACTTAACAGCACCCAATTCAAGAATTCACATCACCAACAACACCCAACAACAATCAAGGCATAATTTCATGAGTTCATCAACAATCAATAACAACAACTTCATTTTCACCATTTTAAGCAAAAATCACAAAAGGTTCATATTATCATACTTCAACCATGGAAAATCAACAACAACAACAACATACTTAGCATCAATTTATCATACCCGATCTTATCATCAAAGAAAGAGCACGAAAATTGACATTAAAATTCACAAAAGTCACAATTCACAAATAAGCACTTATTCATATAACTGAAAATATGAAGGTTTAGCTTAATTGATGAAAGGAATCTATCCCCCTTACCTCTAGCTTAAAAGATCCTATCTATGGCTTCAATTTAGCTCCTCTAACCTCAAGTCTCTAGCCTCTTTTTCTCTTCAAGCTTTTCTTCTCTCTAACCCTTTTCTCTATTCTTCTCCTCTTTCTCTCTCTACCTCTCTCAAAATATTTTGTGAAGTGAATAAATGACTGGAAAATAGTTTTCCTCTTAAGTGTTATATTTATATAACCAACTCTAATTCGGCTTGGTTTCTAATTGTCATAATGGGCTTAACATTCTTACCAACTAATTCTCCAAAAGTTATTACTTACTTAAACTGTTAAAATACTGAATAATTGTTATCTCTACATAATTACCCCAAGTCACTAGTAACATAGTAAAAATAATCATTCCACTAAATTACCAAAAATAACCTCCTTAATAAAATGACTAATTTACCCTCACTCATCAAATGACCAAAATACCCCTAAGTCTAAAAATGACTAAAATATCCTTCTAGGCCAAAAATCCACTAATCCCAAATTAAATACACACAGAGACAAATAATCACACACAAACACACATAAACACACATAATAAATAATAAAAAATCATTCTAGCGAAAAATGGGCGTTACACTTCCCACTTTGACCTACTCCTCTTCCGATTCCAACACCCACCCGATCGGTGGATCTTGCTCCGTCTGTTGGAAGGAGTTCATAGATGGCGAGAATGCAAGCACGGTATGCATTACGATTGCGCCGCTGATTGGGCTAAAGAAGACCCCTACCTTAAGTGTCAAACTTGCAGAATCTGCTTTCAAAAACCACTTTCTCAACACCAATTGGAAATGACTAGGCGTATGATACAGAGAACCCTAAAAAAAAAAAATCCACAGTGCAATTCCATAAATTTGTAGTTATTTTTATGACATTTACTCGGATTTTCATGTATAGCATGCTGCAAGACGGTCGGTTCCGCGAAGGAGGACTAGGAGGCGTAGTCCACAACAGTAGGGTCTTGCTCTACCGTTTTTAGGACATTTGTATATTTGTATTTATTTTTATTATATTTTGGCGGATTTTCATGTATTATATTTACAGTCTCGTCGGTGCGTATTTTGATGAAATTTTCATTAGTTTATCGGTTCAATTTTGTGTTATTTTATGTTTTATTATACGTATGTTAATTATGAATGAATGAATGGTTGAATGATTGAGTGAATGATAAAAACATGGATTTTTGAGAGGAATGGATGTATGAATGAATGAAGGAATGAAGAAATATAGGGAAAATGTGTTTCTGTTGTCCTGGTAGTGGACACAAGCCCATCGTGACTTAAGTGACGCATGTGTTAACCCCAACGTGAGTTAAGTCACGTTGACATGTAATGTGCATGAGTTAACTCACGCCGGATGCAATGTGACTTAAGTTATGTTGGGTTTAACACCTGGATTTAGGGTTCTGTGTCCCCCCCTGCCCTTCTCCTTCTTTCGTTTTTCTTCGCTCCCGTGTTCAATCAATCATGGATTATGATGACTCCAAACCCAAAAAATGTTCAATCATGGATGATGATGACTTCAAACCAAAAAAACGTTCGAGGTTGAAAGGCTCGAAGAAGCTGATTCCCTACCATATTTATTTCCGGAAGTATCTTCCCACTTTCACCTACTTCTCTTCCGATTCCAACACCCACCCGATCGGTGGATCTTGCTCCGTCTGTTGCAAGGAGTTCGTAGATGGCGCAAAGATTGTATACTTTCAGAATGCAGGGAGATCCCTACCATAAGTGTCGAACTTGCGGAATCCGGTTTCAAAAACCATTGTCTCAGCACCATTTGGATTTAGCTAGGCATATGATAGAAAGAAGCCTAAAAAACAATCCTGCAGTGCAATTCCATTAATTTTCGAGTATTGTTTTGTTACTAAGGTCTTGTTATTGGATTAATTAATTACTACCATTTCCTAATTGTTTTTAGGGTTAATAGTGTTTTTTCCTTGTAATATATGCCATTTCCAGTTTACCCCCTTAAGAAATTTTTGGTTTGGATTCCGTTCTCGTAAAAAAAAAAAATTCAAAAGACCCCCTTACCCCATTTGACTGTGAATATTTGCTTACGTGGCACAATGAGGGGGGTGATGATTGTGCATATCTATATGGCGCTGACTGTATAAATTTTTTTTAAAGGTACATGTGGCATTTGTACCTATTTAAAAATATAATATAAATTCATTATATTAAATTAGATATAAAAAACAATTTAAAAATCGTAATAATTAGAAATTTTTTTATCAAAAATAATATAAATTCATTTATATTAATTTAGAAATAAAAAAATCCGGAAATAAATTTTCGAAAATAAAAAAATCGTAAAAATTAAGAAATTTTTTGGAAGAAAAAACTTAAGAAACATTTTTTTCTAAAAAAAATCTGACCTGTTTTTTTTTTTCTAAATTCCAGAAATTTTAAAAATCTTCTTAATTTCGAAAAAAAATCCGAATATTTTTCTGATTTTTCTAAGATTTAAAAAAAAATCTTAATTTTTTTTTCTGATTTTATTAATTTTAGAAAATAATCTTAATTTTTTTTTGATTTTTAATATATTTGGAATAAAATCTGGATATTTTTTTGATTTTCTAAATTTTGAAAAAAAAAACTTAATGTTTTTTCTGATTTTTTAAACTTAATGTTTTTTTATTTTTGAAAATTAAATTCCAGAATTTTTAAAAATCTTCTTAATTTTGAGAAAAAATTCGAATATATTTTCTAATTTTTTCTAAAATTTTGAAAAAAATAATAATGTTTTTTTATTAATTTTTGAAAAAAAATCTTAATTTCTTTCGATTTTTAAAATCTTTGGAATAAAACCTGAATATTTTTCTAATTTTATAAATTTCGAAAAAAATCTTAATGTTTTTTTCTGATTTTTTAATTATTTAAAAAAATCCTAATTTTTTTCGTTTTATAAATTTTTTTAAAAAAAAAATATATTTTTTTCGAATTTTTTTTTAAAATTTAAATTAATTTGTTGATATTTTTAAAATAAAATCTGTTGTGGATGGGGTTTTTTACATGTGACCAATGAAAAAAAAAATGTCAAGTCAACGCCACGTAATAGATTCTGCTAGGGAGGGGGGGGGGTAGTACGGATTATTTTTTTTTTAAAGGATGAATTCCAAACCGGAAATTTCTTAAGGGGTAAACCATAAATGACCTATTTTACAGGGGGGAAACATTGTTAACCCTTGTTTTTAATCAACGAATGATGTCCCTATACCTTTTTAGTCTTCTCTTTTTCTTTTTAATCTTCTCTTTTGGATGAATGAATGATTTTATTAGAATATTTATGAATGACCTACTTTGGAGCATAGTCACATAATTCACAAGTTTTGGTACACCTTCTAGGTATGGGTTCGTTGTCTTAATATTGCAAAAAGTAAAAGAATTATAGTAGCTTGCTACAACAAACTAGTACCCACCTTCTACCACTTATGAATCATTTTTTGGATTACGCCCATTATCTCAAGTTTTAGATCGAACCAATCCATTGACCCAAATAGTTCATGGGAGAAAATTGAGTTATTTGGGTCCTGGAGGATTGACGGGGCGAACTACTAGTTTTCGGATACGGGATATCCATCCTAGTCACTATGGACGCATTTGTCCAATTGACACCTCAGAAGGAATCAATGTAGAACTTATTGGATCCTTGGCAATTCATGCAAGGATTGGCCATTGGGGGTCTATAGAAAGTCCATTTTTTGAAATTCCTGAGAGATCAAAACGAATATGAATGCTTTATTAATCACCAAGTAGAGATGAATACTATATGGTAGCGATGGGAAATTTTTTAGCACTGAATCGAGGTATTCAGGAGGAGCAGATTGTTCCAGCTCGATACCTTCAAGAATTTCTAACTATTGCATGGGAACAAGTTCATCTTCAAAGTATTTTTCCCTTCCAATATTTTTCTATTGGAGCTTCCTTTATTCCTTTTATCGAGCATAATGATGCAAATCGAGGTTTAATCAGTTCGAATATGCAACGTCAAGCAATTCCTCTTGCTCGGTCTGAAAAGTGCATTGTTGGAACTGGATTGGAACGCCAAGTGGCCTTAGATTCAGGATCTCCCGCTATAGCCGAACACGCAGGAAATATCGTTTATAACGATACTGACAAGATCATTTTATTTGGAAATGGGAATGCTCTAAGTATTCCATTAATTATATATCAACGTTCCAACAAAAATACTTGCATGCATAAAAAATCCCAGGTTCATAAAGCTAAATGTGTAAAAAAGGGACAAATTTTAGCATATGGTGTTGCTACTGTTGGCGGTGAACTCGCTTTGGGAAAAAACGTATTAGTAGTTTATATGCCATGGGAAGGTTACAATTCTGAAGATGTTGTACTCATTAGTGAACGTCTGGTCTATGAAGATATTTATACTTCTTTTCACATACGTAAATATGAAATTCAGACTCATGTGACAAGCCATGGTCCTGAAAGAATCACTAATAAAATCCAAGTCTTTTTTATGCACTGGAATCGTATTCTCAAAAGAAAAAAAAATAAAATGTATATTTTTTCTGATTATTTTATTTTTGATATCTTTATCTCATGGAGCTGAACAAATCCTAAATTCATTTTTTGGGGTATCAATCAAATTAGAATTATGTAATAACATACTATACTACTACTATAAAATACCCTAAGTCTAGGTGAAATTTATCAATTTGTTTCAATTTATATTACAAGTTAGATTCTATTTGTTTGTTTTGTTGCAAATTCCAATTTGAGTATAAAATCTCATGTTTTCATAATAGGTATTTCATAGACGTAGTTAAGTAAAATTTTATGTGATTCAGTAAAGTAAAAAGACCAGAAATTCTATTATTGCTAAATCGATTCATGTGATTCAATGAAGAATGACACCAAATCATGGGATATTTTCTATAAAATAAAAGGGGAAATTGAAAATGCTTGGGATTGGGAATACAGGAATGTCTACACTACCTGAATTGAATCAAATACAATTTGAAGGGTTTTGTAGATTCGTTTATCGGGGCTTAACATAAGAACTTTTTAAGTTTCCAAAAATTGAAGATATGGATCAAGATATTCAATTTCAGTTATTTGTGGAAACATATCAATTGGTAGAACCCTCGATAAAAGGAAAAGATGTTGTATATGAATCACTTACATATTCCTCTGAATTATATATATCCGTGGGATTAATTTGGAAAAACAGTAGGGATATCCAAGAACAGATTATTTTTATTGGAAACATTCCTCTAATGAATTCCCTGGGAACTTCTATAGTAAATGGAATATACATAATTGTAATCAATCAAATATTGGGGGGGAGTTAGAAATTGATGGAAAAGCAATGATATGGGCTCGTGTAAGTAGGAAACAGAAAATATCTATTCTCGTTCTATCATCAGCTATGGGTTCGAATTTAAGGGAAATTCTTGATAATGTTTGCTACCCCGAAATTTTTATGGCTTTCCTCAATGAAAAGGAGGAAAAAAAATAGGGTCAAAAGAAAATGTCATTTTAGAGTTTTATCGATAATTTGCTTGTGTAGGCGGAGATCTCATCTTCCCTGAATCTTTATGTATGGAATTACAAAAAAAAATAAAAATCAACAAAGATGTGAATTAGGAGGGATTGGTCACCGAAATATGAACCGAAGACTGAATATTGATATACCCGAGAACAATACATTTTTGTTACCGCGAGATATATTGACAACTGCGGATCATTTGATTGGAATGGGTACACCCATTATCTCAAGTTTAGGAATTTTGTCAGATGTTGATTAACACTATCACATTAGTGTTATTCTAGCTTCAGAGCAGCAAACATGATTTGCAAACCAGACTTTCTTCATACTAGTATTAAAAAGAAAACTATAGGCCATGAAATTAGCATTGTATTTATTTCAGTAGGGCAAAGAATATGTTGCATTATTACATGGTTTGTGTTTGTGGTGTAAAATCCTTAATAGATGATGGCTCATATCAAATTGACATCTTGATATTATATTTCAGGATCACTTGCAGTAAAAGAACCCGTTTTATGAGCTTGAATATTCAATAGTCAGTTAGTCACAAAATCAATTTTAATAATATTATGGTGTCACAATATTTATAAGTATTAAGAGACCCCCTATTTTCATATTTCTTATTTTTGAATAAATGTCAGCAAATGAGATAAGGTATGCTTCGAGAATTAATATGAACCAAAGATGCTCCAAAAATTATCTTTAGCACCTAAAAACGGAAGGATAAATGTTGTGATTTGAAACAATAGCATAATGGAAAGATTTTTCCAGTCTGTTCAAGATTTTTTTTATTACTGGTGTTTTAGCTCCTAATATTAATTCTAATCTTATTGTTTGGATTCCCAAGGTGACAGGGGCACAGGTTATGGGTGACTTCCGGCCTATAGCTCTGACAAATTTTCAGTTTAAAATCATCACTAAAATTTTAGCTGACAGACTTTGTTTAATTACTATGCGGATTATCTCTATTGAGCAGAGGGACTTCATTCGGGATCGTAACATCTCTGAATGTGTTATTTTGGCGTCTGAAGCTATTAATGTTATTGATAAGCGGCAATTTGGTGGCAATGTGGCTCTGAAAGTTGATATTAAGAAGGCTTTCGATACGTTGGATTGGAATTTCCTAATTGCGGTTTTACGACAGTTTGGTTTTCCTTCTGTCTTCACTAATTGGATTCTAACTATTTTGCAATCAGCCCGTCTCTCCATCCTCGTTAATGGTAAGGCGGTGGGGGTTTTTCCTTACTCCTGTGGTGTCCGTTAGGGGGATCCCCTTTTCCCACTTCTTTTTTGCATTGTAGAGGAGGTTCTAAGCAGGGCTCTTTCTTTGGCTCGCAATACCGTAAAAATAGTGCCTATGTCATACCCCCCGAGGTGTTTCTATTCCCACTCACATATTGTATGCGGATGATGTGATGATTTTCTGTGCAGGTACTAAGCAAAACATTCGATGTTTGCTTCATATTTTTTAGGACTATTCAACGGTTTCGGGACAACTTATCAACAACAGTAAGAGTCGTTTCTATTCGGGAGCTATGACAACCACTCGCTCTTAGATGATTGCGGGTTTGCTTGGTTTTAGTGAAGGTAATATTCCTTTCAACTACCTAGGGTGCCCGATTTTTAAGGGGAAACCGAAATGTATTTATTTCCAGGCAATCACAGACAGAATTAAAGTGAAACTTGCAACTTGGAAGGGAGCGATGCTCTCTATCATGGGGAGGGTTCAACTTGTTAAATCAATCATTCACGGCATGCTGGTGTATTCTTTCCATATTTATACGTGGCCTCGAAAACTTCTTCAAAAAATAGACTCTTGGATCAAGAATTTTATTTGGAGTGGGGATATTCTTACTCGTAAGGTTTTTACAGTTTCTTGAAAATTTATGTGTCGACCTTGGGCAGCGGGAGATCTTGATCTTAAGTCTATGCGCCTTATAAACGAGTCTTTCATGTTACAATTAGCTTGGAAGCTCATGTCGAAGAGCTCTCAGTGGTCACAGTTGCTTAGAAAGCGGTATTTATCTAATGGTCATCCTATTCAACACTATGTAAGATCGTCTGTGTGGTGTGGTATCAAGGAGAATATTGGTACGGTTGCTGCTAATTCCTTATGGATTGTTGGCACGGGAGAAAAAAATTTCTTTTTTGGACGGACAATTGGCTAGGTGAGTTGTGGCTTGATTTGTTGCAAGTAGCGCCTCACTTCCATGATAGTTTTGATGGAACAGTTGCAGATGTTATTTTGAATGGGAGATGGAACATTCCCCAAGAGGTGTTGAACGTTCCCCAAGTGGCAGCACGCATGGGGACCGTGGTGTTGCCTAATTATCACCTGTCTGACTTACTGGTTTGGTCACAGTCTTCTGACGGCAAGTTATCCGCAAAGAATGCTCTTTCTTTCTTAAGGCCAATTGATGCCATTCTTCCTTGGGCTGATATTATATGGATGAGCTGTATTCCCCCGTCTCATTCATTTTTGGTGCCTAATGCACGGTAAAATGCCCACGGACGAAAATCTTCGTCGTCGGGGATGTATTATTGTATCTGTTTGTTGCTTCTGTTTGTTGAATGATAAAACTTCTGAGCATTTGTTCCTCCACTGCCCCTTTGCAATGGAGATATGGAATTGGATTGGGGGAAAATTAAATTTTGGGTTTGATTGCACTTCTTTTGAGTCGCTGCTACTTTCTTTACCTCAGAATCGTTCCTCTCAGGTTCGTGATATTTTTTTGGCTGTTGTTGTGCACACTCTCCACTCGATTTGGTTAGCAAGAAATACTGTGCATTTCTCTTCGAACGCTTTTTCTCTTCATGCGGTGCAGCTACGTGTTCAGGCAGCCATCTCTATGAGTGGTAAACTCTCCATTGGTAAATGTGTTGCTTCAGATGCTACAATTCTTGATACTTTCTCTATCTGTCCCCATAACCGTCGCATTAGAGCTATTATTTTGGTCACTTGGAAGCCGCCTTCAGCACCTTGGTTAAAAGTTAACACAGATGGTTCGGTCGTTGGTTCCTTAGGCGCTTGTGGTGGTTTGTTTCGTGATCATTCGAGTGCTTTTCTTGGCGCCTTTGCTTCTAATATTGGAACCGTCCTATGTTTTCTTTACAGAAGTTTATGGTTTCATCCTGGCTGTGGAGTATGCAGCCAGTAACGGTTGGAGCAACATCTGGTTAGAAAGTGATTCCACCAATGCTTTGGCAGTTTTCAAGAACATATCGCTTGTTTGGTGCTCCTCAAAAACCGTTGGCATAATGCTTGCAATCAAGGGATTCAGGTTATTTCCTCTCACATCTTCAGGGAAGGTAATTGTTGCGCTGATTTGTTAGCTAATATGGGTCACTCTCTTCATGATTCGGTTTGGTATTCGGTGATGCCGCAAGCTTTGCTTCCACATTTCTTTAGGGACCGTCATGCCTTGCCTAACATCCGGTTTCCTTAGATGGTGTCTATTGTTTTTCCGCTACTTCTTTTCTTTTTATTTTCTATTCTTTTTGCTTTGAGGGTTTTGGCCTAGTCCCCCCTCTTGTACATCTTTTCCCTTTTTTTAATAAAATTTTCTTTGAGCTGGCCGACATAGGATGTGGGTTCTTCGGGGTGCCAACCTAGTTGGGATGTCGTCGCTTCCCCTTGATGTCTGTCCACGCTCCTGGCTTAGTAAAAAAAAAGGAAAGATTATGCTATTGTGGGGCTGCAGGGAGATATTCAATAGCGCACTCAAGGCTGAATGATTTCATCTTTCTTATTACCTTGTATAAGTAGTCATAACAATACACATATTAGCAATGGAACAATAGAGCAGCAAGAGTTTCATCCTAAATGCCCTCCCATCTTTCCCTCCATTTCCAACACTTGGAGGTTGAGATGAATACTTGTTAAAATGATAAAATTGTTTGGGTACACATCTCATTTAATTTTTGAATGGATAAAAATTACAAAAAAAAAATCCAAATGTGTCTTTAATAAGCTATTTTGGTTTTCAAATGTGTTTTTTTTTAATCAATATAGTCATCAAATACATTTTGTACTAATCAATTTAGTTATAAAATTACTAACAGAAAATACTTTAAAATATAGATGAGTGATATGAACACTCCCACGCTTTGGAGAGGGATCTCATATAAAGTGACTTGAGACTCACATGGATTTCATCCAATAGAAGAGTGAGTGTTATATAGAGGGTTAAAACAAAGTGTTTTTAGCATTTCTCTAAAATTATATTTATAACTTTGATATATTCAAAGATTGTAATAACCATGTCTCACACGTATCGAGATCAAATGACTATTTACTCAAATTGTTCCGACTCATTGATTTTTGTGGAGGATTACGCACAATAGGTATGAAATCATATTAAATGGGGTGGGGGATCATCGTAAGTGCATCACAAATATTTACGGTTTCTTTTTATGAATTGGACAATTGCTAGATAGTGATCATTGTAACAAGACTGATGCTGAATTTGGATGTCAATGATCCCTTTTTTTAGTATTTTTCTAAAGGTATACAAGAAATAGGAGGATAAAATAAAATTCAATAGAAAAAAACAAGAGTTTTTGAAATTTGTGTTTTTCGCATTTTACTACAAAATGTTAGTTTTATTTTCATGATCCAGACTCCCAGAAAAGGAAGAATTTAGTCGAATCAAAAGCTAGGATCAAAACTGCAAGGATAGAGAGCGAAATCAAGGAAATGGTCTAGTGGTTGGCACACGACTAGTGCAACCTGGCACACGACCCGTGCGCTTGT
>Ga0228710_1006525_pt1 | contig 17633 bp, 19 predicted proteins | sample MedpolnodulmetaG_FD_177995 | JGI IMG/M metagenome (GOLD analysis project Ga0228710, IMG submission 177995) | Root nodule microbial communities from Medicago polymorpha collected in Santa Monica, California, United States - pink nodules | ecosystem: Host-associated > Plants > Roots > Nodule...
AAGAATAGCGTTCTTTATGATAATGTAATCTCATGATTAAGTCACACTTAATATATTATTACATGAACTATCTATTCTAAGGACTTTATTAACATTACTATAAATATAATAAAGATTGCCATATATTAATTCAATAATAAAAGTCATGATACATAAAATAAGTTCAACATAAACTATTGGCCTCTAGGGCTTACACCAACAGTCTTATCGGCCAACTTCGACAAAATCACAAGTTCGTCTCTCTTTATCATTCTTCCAAAAGAATTCCATTTTCAAAGCAAACAAGTTACCACTCAATGAAACCAATTATAACCATTTTTAGAAATCATATAATTAGTATACAACCTTAACCCTACTCCATTTCCTTGGAAAAAACAAGTTTCGGAAAAATCGACGTTATTGGACAATTTTCACAAGTTAAGTTCAAAATCACAAGATCAAGTCCAATCCTATCTATGAGATGTTCCAGTAGGTTTAAGAGCATAAACAGTAATCAAACAAGTTGAAAGAAGTGTTTTACAAAGCTCGGATTGGTCCCCGAAAGCCCGGAACGAAAATCAAAAGATGTTGAAACTGGGCTCGTTCGCTTAAGCGACGACCTGTTCGCTTAAGTGATCAAGTTCCAGTAGCTTGCAGTAGCTGCTCGCTTATCGTTCACTTTCCGCTCGCTTGAGTGACCGAGTTCCAGAACCTCTCTGTGGCTGTTCGCTTATAGTTCGCTCATTGTTCGCTTAAGCAAACAGTCATCAGTTCTGCAGAAAACTTTTGGGTTTCAACCCTTTTTCACCCATAACTCCTAATTTTGATTTCCCAACACCCAAATATGTTTCCAAAGATTGTTTACAGGCTCATGAACTCTAAAGGGCTTTCAAAAACACATCAAACATGAAATCAAATATCATTTCAACACAATTCATCAATTCAACCCATTTTTACAAAACCCTCAACAACAACTCAATTCATACCACGAATTCGTAATTATGAACACCCAAGGTATGGATCATCAACAAAAACACCTCATGACAACAACAACATCAATCAAACATGAATTCATCAACAATCCATCAACAACAATTTATTTTTCATCAATTTTGGGTAAAACATAAGTATACATGTATATACATCATAAGCATGCAAAATTCAACATTAACAACTTAATCATCTTCAAATTCATATACCCAAACATTGCATCCAAACTTAAGCACGAATTTCACCAATTAAAATCACAATAATCACCTTTCACAATTAAACACCTATGCATAGAATTAGGGAAGAAATTAAGCTAAGAGATTATGATTGAAATCTAACCCCCTTACCTCAATAAGCAATAATCCTAGAAAAAGCTTCAATCAAGTTCCTAGAATCCCTAGCTCCCTTTGGTTCTTCAAGCCTTTCTCCACAGCCCTCTTCTCTTCCTCTTGCCCCTTTCTCTCTCTACCTCTTCCAAACTTATGAAAACGATTGTGTAACCGTATTTTCTTTAATGACTAATACTTATATAGTCTCTACACAATTGGGCTTAACCCCCTTAATGTCATAATGGGCTCACAACACTTATAAACTAACTCCCAAAGTTTCTATCCATTAACGGTTAAATGTTATCAAATAATTACTGGTTCAAAACTAATTACCACTACCGAATAGTAACTTAGTAAAAATAATGGTTCTCACTTGAAACACTAAAAATAACCCTCATCATGAAATTACTAGTTTACCCTTGCTAACAAAATGACCAAAATACCCCTGAGTCTAAAATGACCATAATACCCTTCTACACCGAAATCCACTAATCCTAACCCAAAATACACACAAAGGCAATTAATCACATATAAGCACATAGAAACACACATAAATAAATAATAAGATAAATCTAGTGAAAATCGGGTTGTTACACTTTACGCTTCAAAAGACCAAAAAAAAAAAAAAATCTTCATTATTACACTAATCTTTTACAAGCAAATAATTTTAGCTAAAAAATAAATAAAAGCAAGTGGTTCCTTTAGAATACTATAGACGTCTAGAGTGCTAATATTTCCCTTTATGTAACTAACCCCTGAACCTTAAATCTCTAAAAATTGTGGGTTTATTTGAACTTTTCCCCCTTTTCCTTGGAAAAATTAAAGCTCGGTGGTGAACCTAAATTTGTGAGTCAACGCTAATCAATAGCTTGATCTCTGAAAATCACCGTGCCAGTTGAGTCATATGTTTATGTATTCATAAGTGTCGAAAGGCGATGTTTATGATAAAATTTCATATCAAGAGGCAATGTTTTAAGGTGACCGTAACATTCCGATTTTCGCTAGAATTATTTTATTCGTTTATTATGTGTGTTATATGTTCTTGTATGTGATTATTTATCTCTGTGCGTATTTTATTCAGGATTAGTGGACTTAGGCTTAAGAAGAGTATTTTAGTCATTTTAGACTCAAGGGTGTTTTGGTCATTTGGTGAACAAGAGTAAAATAGTAATTTTATTTAGAAGATTATTTTTAGTGTTTTAACTGGGAATAATTATTTTTACTAAGTTACTAGTGATTTGAGCTAATTAATTAGAGATGGTAATTATTCGTTATTTTGACGGTTTAAGCGTGTAGTAACTTCGGTGAATTAGTTGGTAAGAATATTGAGTTCATTAAGACAACTAAAGACTAAGCCCATTTGTGTAGTGACTATATAAACACTAGTCTTGTGAGAAATATAGATCATTACCTTCATTCACTCATTTTCCAAAATATTTTGAAATAGAGGTAGAGAGACAGGGGATATAGAGGAGCAAATAAGAACTAGAGAGAGAAAGCTTATGATTGGTGGTTAGGAGCTAAATTGAAGCTAGGAATTTGGAATTTGAAGAACTATAAGTAAGGGGGATAGTCTCTTTTCACTATTTAAGCTATAATCTTTTAATTTCACTTATGTGTTTAAGTGCTTTTGTGATAATTGTGACTTTTTGTGGTTTTGAAAGATGAAATTCGTGCTATTAATTCATGTAAATTTAAGGGTATGAGAAACTTCATGAAATTGATGGACTATGTGCTTAAAACTCATGGTTGTTGTTGTTGAAAAGTTGGTTTTGGTGATTTTTGCTTAAATTGGTAAAAATAAAGTTGTTGTTGTCGATTATTGATGAAATTGTGAGATTATGCTTTGATTGATGTTATGTTGTGTTGTTGGTGATTATTTATATCTTGGGTGTTGCTATTGGTGAAGTTATGATTAAGTTGTTGTCTTAATGAGTTTTGAAGAAAATGGGTCATTAATGGTGAATTGTGATTCTTGATGGTTAAAGGTGAATTGTTGATGTTGTTGTGTTGAGATGATTTAGTTGAACTTCTGGTTTTGGTTATAAGTTTTGATTATGAAAGGTTTTGGGAAGAAACTTAGGTTTTTATACGAAAAGCTAGTTTAAGTGATTTTGGAAAACAAGTGATTATAAGTGATTTTGATTAAGCTATTTTGGGATGGGAGGAACTTGATTTTTTTTGTAGAATGAGATAAAACTAAGTGTAAGGAGCGCGTAGGCGAAAACGGATCAACGGTTTGAATTTTACGCGTGAAATAGCCAAGACGCAAAAACCGAAAAATCTGTGCTGTCAGGGTGGTACGACCGTGCGTGTACTTGGCACGACCCGTGCTGACCTTTCTACCAAAATTCCAATTCCAATTTTTACGTTTTTGGCCTTTTTCACTCTTTTCTGTTTTGAATTGGCTTTTGGTGTGAACATAAAAGTTTTAGATAAAGATTTTAGCTTTCTAATGGTTTAGATTTCGCTCGAAAATGATTTTTAAATTTTGAGTTATGGTGGAAATACTGCAAGTAAGTCTTGATGCATTTTACGAAAATTTAGCATAACTATTTTTAAGTGAACCCAAAAGGTATGGTTTGGTCCCAAACCTCAAAACTTGAGTACTAGGAGTTTAATTAGGATGTTTAAGAGTATTTAACCTATGGCATGATGGGATCTAACTTGGTTTCATTTTGAAAATGAATTGGTTTTGCAAAATGACAAAATGAGTAGAACTTAGGTGAATTTTAGGATTTATCGGTATTGGGCTATGAGACGTATATGTATATGCTACTGCACTCATATGTGAATTGTGTATATACTCGGTTGAGGCATTTGAACTTGTTTACTTTGGTTTTGGAGAATTTGTCGGAAAATGCTAGTTTTCATAAACTTAGGCGAACTTTGTCAAACTAATGTTTTATGGTCAGATAACTGGTATGAGACTTTGAATTCATGTTAGTATGATTGAATGTGAATGAATTGTTAAGGATTAGATGTTTAAATTGATGAATGTCATGATGTGGATAAATGTCCGTCTTTATGTGAAATGTGAATTTGAAACTTTATCGTTTCTTTGAGGTGTTGAATGTTGTTGATGACTATGATGTTGATTCTTTTGGTGATTTCGTGATGACTCTTGTTGAATATGACTTGTGAACTATGGGGTGAAGGTGTTTCGTTTGGTGATGACTATTTGATGAATGTTTGGTGATAAACATGATTTTGTTTTAGTGTTTATTGTGTTGATGACTTGTTGATTGTATGGATGTAAGTATTTGATAATGCAATTGTTGGTGAATAACATATATGCGGGGTGATTATTATGTTAATGCCTATCGAGTGATTTATGCATTGTCTAGTCCTTATTTGAAGTCCATGTATTCATAGTCATATGAGGTGATCTTGAAGTATGTAAATGCGGGGTGATTATTACATAGCTTCTGCAGAGCATAAATGCGGGGTGATTATTATGATGGTGGATTCATTAACGGTAAAATTATCTCCGAAACCCAATGGTACCACATGCATCTAGAAGAGTCTAGAACATTGCATGCATTTGAATATTTGGTGAGTCGTGTCATAATTGAATATGTGACTGGTGAAATTTGGTGAATGTTGTGATTATGTGGATTCGTGTATATGTGCATTGGTGGATTTTTGTTGATGGTTGTGAATAATTGAACCATGCTCTAATTGTATGTCTTACTTACTTGTGCTTATTCACTTGGTGAATTTATTTGATGATAATTATTTTGATAATAGTAATGAGGTGAGGATTGTATATATATATATATATATGTGTGTGTGTGTGTGTGTGTGTGTGATTTGATGATTCCTTTCATAATGATGATTTCTTTGCCTATGTTTTGAAATGATGAATTATATTTGTTGAGTTGATTAGGCAATAGATTATGTTATTTATATGATTGATGTTGTTAAGTGACGAGCTTATGTTGATGACTTGATTAGAGATTGAATATGCTTGCTATGCTATGATAGAAGTGTGATAACATGATGTGTATGGAATATGGGATAATATTCATTCTGAGTTAGTATTCTAGGAATGTTGGGTATGTATATTTACTATGCATGAATGCTTATGTTTGATTATAATTTAATTGTGAATTGTGGACTAACACCCAATGGTCGTTTGGTTGACCGTCTTCCTTATCCGTATGGATGGGTAGACGGTGTGCATGAGTAGTTTGCTTTGATTTTGTGAGTTGCCTGAGGATAGCTTGGAGCTACCTCGTTATTATGTCTGTTGAATATTTTGAGACTATGTATTGGTGATGATATGAGTTGTATGATGACATGACTATTTGGGGACTTATTTTATTTGGATGACTGTTGAAATATTTTATTTAGTGTCGATGTAATGATGTTTTATTCCGCTGCGATGTTTTGAGAAAATTAATTATGCATGCTTGGTGATTTATTGAAGAAGTAACGTCTAGATTCTTCATATGCCCGTATCATTAGCGTAATTTATCGCTTTTAGAGTTTATGGTGTTACAGTGACGACCTTCATGATGACCGGTGCCACATGCATATAGTGTTGTGTCTAGGCGCATTGCATAACTTGGACGGGTGTCATACTTGCTTATTTGCTTGGTGAATATTTACATTGGTGAATTGTGTACTTGTTGAATATTTGCATTGGCGATTTGTATACTTGGTGAAAATTTGGTGAGTATGTGGGGATGTGAAGCTTTACTTGCGTGTTATTATACTTGTAAGTATTGATGAATATTAGTGTCGTTGAATTGTTTAAATCAATTGAAGTTAATTATGTCGTTTATTTTCATTTGATTATGTTTAATTATGGATTGTGGACTAACCTCCCAGTGGTCGTTTGGTTGACCGTCTACCTTATTCGTATCGATGGGTAGACGACGTGCATGAGTAGTTTGCCTTGGTGAGTTGCAGGAGGTTAGCTTTAGAGCTACCTCGTTTTTCTTTTGGAGTCTTTAGAGTCGGACTGTGATTTAGGGGTGTCTGTCTGTTTATTTTATTATGACTTGTTGAGATGTTTTATTCACTCAGTTTGTTGTGTTGAGATTTTATATTTGGTGATGTAGTATGATTATATGACATGGGTACTTGGATATGTTTTATTTTATCTGATGAGATGTTATTATTATTCCGCTGTGATGTTTTGAGATAATTATTTATGCAACTTCGGTGAATTATTGAAGATGTCACATCTAGATTCTTGTTTGATTTATATTATTAGCGTAATTTACCACTTTAAGGATTTAGGGTGTTACAAAATACTCTTAGTCTGATAATGTTCCTTTATCATATCCTACTTTGTACCGTACTTTGGCTGGTAGCTTGGTTTATCTTACGACAACTAGATCTGATATTGCTTATGATGTTCTTTGGGATAGTCAATTTGTCGTCTCTTCCACTACAGTTCATTGTGCAGCAATTCTTCATATTATTTGTTATCTTCAAGGATCTCAATTTCAAAGTCTTCTCTTTCCCACATCATCTTTATTGGAGTTGTATGCTTATTTTGATGCAGACTGGGCTGGTGATCCTACAAATCGTAAGTCCACTACAAGGTTTTGTATCTTTCTTGGAGACCCTCTTATCTTTTGGAAAAGTAAGAAACAATACATTGGCTACGTTGGAAAAGTAAGAAACAATACATCGTGCCATGACATCCACTACCTCTGAAATTATTTGGCTACGTTGGCTCCTGTCCTATATGGGTATCTCTCTTTCTAAACATACTCTGATGTATAGTGATAACATGAGTGTTGTTTAAATTGTCCATAACGCGGCCGTCTTCCATGAATGCACTAAGCACATTGAGATTGACTATCATCTTACTCGTCATCATTTTCAGCTTGGATAAATCACTCTACTGTGTACCTCCTCATCTTTGCAGATTGCTGATTTGTTCACAAAGATGCACTTCACGAAACGTTTTAGTTTTTTAGTTGACAAACACTCGATGATCTGTGCTAATGCATCACGAGTTTGAGGGGAGATCTTAAATAATATAGTTATTATTTATTAGTAAGGGTATTTTAGACATTTCTATTCTCTAGTATATATTCTTATTGTAAGACTACACATTCAAGTTTTGCTCATTATTGTCATACCCCAAATTTTTTTTTGAAGACATAAAAAAGGAATATATTAACAACGGCAGTGAAACACCTAAGTACAAAATGTACTAAGAGTGCCACCTCTAAAAACAATCAGACATACAATGAAAAGTCAAAGCGAAGGTCAGTCGATACCCAAACATATTAAAGGGTCCGACCACCATCTTTGAGTACCGTACATAAAATTGGCCTTATTAGCTTTAAGCCACCAAAAAGGGTGAAATTTAACTTTTTCTACTAGTTGTTCAATGGTGGTTTGGATATTATTATAAAGTCTATTATTACGTTCATTCCAAACCAACCAGACACAAAGTAACCAAATAAGTTGGAGAAAGGATTGGTGAGCCTTTGAGTGACATGTAGAGTGAGTAAACTGAATGAAGTGGTCATCAATATTAAGGGGGTCGACACCTGACATTCCGATCCAACACCTGATAAAATGCCACAATGTACCGAAAGTGGCGTAGTGGATAAATAAGTGTGGTGCAAACTCTGCCATGCCGCACCCTGTAACACACATGACTGCTTCGCCAATGATCATGCCACGCCTCAGAAGATGATTCTTAGTCTGCAACCTGTCCCGCAACAATCGCCAAGCAAAAATGGAAACCTTCAGCGGCACCTGCTTATGCCATATAAGATCTTCCACGGTAACATCTGGAGGTTCAGCCTAAGTTGTCAGTTGTTGATAGACGCCTCTCACAGTGTAACCACAATCAGAAATATCAGAATGCAAAACGACACCATTAATTAATTGCCTACACTCCTTTAGCATCTACTTCTCCCACACCCTCAACCTTCGCCTCCAACCCCACACCTCTCCGTCAACCTCCCCACCAAGGGCAACTATATCAACCACCGTACTCAATTTATTAGATGCTAAGTCAAATAGACGACGAAACCTGGTACAAAAAGGAACATCACCAAGCCACCTGTCATACCAAAAGGAAGTACTAGTGCCATCTCCTACCTTTTTCGACACCCTCTCTACAAACTAACCCCCCTCTACATCGCCTACCCCATCCTTAATCTTCGCTACTTCCCGCCACCAAGATGAAACACTCCGGCCCCCAACCTTCAACTGCCCAGCCGTCTCACCATACCGCACTACTAGAACCTTATACCATAACCCGCTTCTATCCACCAACATCCGCCAACACCATTTACCTAACAAAGCACTATTAAAGTCCTGCAACTTCCTCACCCCCAACCCTCCATACTCCTTACGTTAACAAACAGAGCTCCAAGCAATCCAGAAATTTTTTGACCTAAGACCTTACATTCAAACACCCTCTGATCCGAAATATTCTTTGTCTTTTCAGTGAAAATTTCGGTAGAGTTATTTTAAAATACATTATTTTTTGATCCGAGTCGGGCCCTCTTCTCTCTTTTAGTTTTTATCTGTTACTAATTTCCATCTTTTTAATTTTTATTTTTATTTTGTTATTTTTTATTTTAGTCATTCTTTTTTATTTTATTTTATTTTGTCTTTTAATTATTTTTATTTTTATTTTTTTATTTATGTCCAATAGGTCCAAATTTGTCCTAAGGGGTCCGAAAAATTATTTCTTCTCTGCGCCACTTTTCATGGCCTTTTTCCAAGGTCAAACACGATTTCTGCCTTTCCAAGTAATTCCCTTTTCTAGAAAAAAAAACTAGGCTTATAAGAATAGAAACAGAACACGAACAATAGGGGAGGGAAAAAAAATTCATCACAACGCACAAAGTCATAAACCTGTAAAACATTTCGACACATAATCAACAGAAACCAATTCACCCATAACCTGCAATTTTCCAACCGGCAACAAATACAAAGAGAATCAAAACATTCGAACCATCACAAACACAATCGAAACCCTCATTTTTTTTATCAACACAACAGACACAGCCACAATCAAATCGGCCAATCATCAACTAAAAACAACAATACCCAAGCCCATCTCAAAACAACCGAATCCAGACCATATAGCTACAAAGCCGCAAGTTCAAACCTAAACATAAATGTATTATACCGTCAAAAACCTAGTCATAACCTTCAAACCCAAACATAGTCACAACTGTTCCAAACACAAAAGGTAAAACTTCTTAGCTCTAGGGTTCCTCGGTTCTATTTTAAGGTTTTTGTTTTAAGAATTGAAAAGAGGGGAAGAAAAGAGTGGGGGAGAGTGAAAAAAAAATAAAAAAAGATTGTTTGGTGTTTCCAGCGGCGGCGGCGCTGTCCATGACGGCCGGCCACTGCGTCGGAAGTCTGTCGGTGGAGGAGAGTGGATCAGAGAAGAAGCAATTAGAGAGAGAAGGGGATAGAAGAAAAAGTAGGAGAGAGAAAGAGATGGAGAAATGAAAGATTTTAGAGGGGAGAAGCGTATTTATGCCCCTCCCCGCTCCTAGGTGCGTGTGTGCTCTCTATGAGCGTGTACCCTAGCCTTTCCTGGCCCTTAGATCGAATCTAATGGCCTGTAGTGTGTTCCATGTTGATTAAATTAGGGCCGTCTGATCAATCAGACTGCCCATATCCATCCATATTCACTTAGCTATAGCCCAATGCGCCTATGTACCTTTAAGGCCCATTCTATCTTTTTTTTGCACACCCTTGTTTAATTCCTACAGCCCTTGCTTTTCTTAGTTTTTTATTTTCTTTCATGCATTTTTTTTTATTTTCTTTTACTTCTTAATTTCTTTTCTTTTTTCGCATTTTTATTTCTTTATTAGTTTAGGCTTATTATTCTACATTTTTTTTTGCCATTTATTTTATCGCATGAATTTAGAATGTGACTAGGTCAATGTACACTATAAATGAGAAGAACCACCACATGTGTCCCTTTTATTTATTTATTTATGCTTTTGTTAGGATATGAGATTTTGTGGTGATCCAATGTCACTACAAAATTCTCACGCTTTTATTTCATTGCTACATTAGTTTTTTATTTATTATTTAAAAAGAACAAAAACATGCAAATAATCCAAAATTCACAAAAAACCATTTTCGTAATAAACCTTGATTTTCAATCAAGTGATTCCCTTTTTTATTTTTATTTTTTTAATCAAATTTCAATCAACTTAATTCCACTTCGAGTCATTTTTCTATTAATATTAAAAAACACAAACAAATTCTATTTTGCCCCTCGACTTTTTATTTTAAAACTTTTTTTTTCAAAATTAATAAAAAATACAAAACAAATCAAACATAATCTCTACCCTGAACTACGAGGTTTTGATCCCTCACGAGTACGTTGGCAAAGGACCTAGTCCTTCCAAATCATAAATAATGTAAATAAAAACCATTTATTTTTTCTTTTAATCACCTTAATTCCATTTTTAAAAGCAAGTAAGTTATTGCACAAAAATAAATAAAATCAAGAGGTTCCCATAGAATACTATGGATATTTACGGTGCTAACACCTTCCCTAAATATAACTAACCCCCGAACCCTAAATCTTTTAAAAGGTGGTAATTTAGAACTTTTTTCCCCTTTCTTTTGAAACATTAAAAGTTCAGTTGTGAAATAAAATTAGTGAGTCAAATGCTAACCAAATAACTTTGATCTCCAAAAAATGACGCGACAGAAATGACGACTTCACTGGGGAACACCCCTAAAGAGGGTTGAGCCTAACTTGGCTTTATTTAACTTTTTGTGGTATAACTTGCTTAAAATAACAAAAATAAAAATAAAAGATAGAAATACGTGTATATATGTTTTTTTTCCTTTATACATGAGTGGTGAGATAAGTCCTAACTCGGACTTGAGGGAAATATAAGATAGGATGGTGGCATAATCAAAGTCCCATACCAAGAGTACTCTTCGGTTTTGGCACATGTGATATAACTCCACTCAACGGAGGTCCCTTGGAAGTAATGTTATGCAACATGAGTACTCGTGATTGACATTATTATTTTTGAGTGGTCCAAGAAATTGAGAACCTTTAGAGCACCTTTAACCCATCTTAGCATCTTAAGACGTTGTGTGGTAGCTAATCATGAGTAGTCTTGGTTTAGTTGATACACGATACTACACTCAAACGAGACTCTCTTACGAGTGTTGTTGGACCGAGAGTTAGTCTTGTAATCCAATAATATTCAAAAGGGGTTGACGACTTTGGGAACTTGGTAGAACCCGAAATACAGGTACAAATGAAACCATAGTCCCTACCATGTGGCTCTCTTACCCTTGACTCCATCATCGTTCTTGTTGCATAATCATGCATACATGCATAAAAAATTTCCCATTCGTATCGAAGGACTTAGATGAGTTTATTTAAAACATCAAAGGTATGAACCTTGTACAAAGGGACACCAACAAATACAATTCAAAAATCTTAACTAGAACTTAGCTTTGTTAGGGACTTTTTCCTTGGCTTTGCTTTTGCTCTCGAAAAAGGGAACTGATTGTAATATTTTCAATTATCTAATGAAACAATGTTCCTTATGATGTTTACAATTACTTTGACAAGTCCTTGAAAAAAAAATTGTCCATTTTTTGCATAAGCAGCATGCATCATTTTGCATTCATAAGTTTCAAATCCGAGTCTCACAAGTCGTTGTTTCTTTTCAAAAGGTCAAACCGTCTCAAAAGTGGCTCGACGTCCTCATCCGAAACCAACTCGCACATACAACACTCGGGCAAACATAAAGAAGAGAATGGAACATCTTAAGCAAGAGAACCAAGCACTCCGTGAACAAATGACTTATATGCAGACCAAGATGGAGGAATTGACTGAATTGGTAAAATTGCTGGCGGTTACACAAAACCAGCCACCGCCTCCTCCTCCTCTCAACACTCGGGCCGAAGCAACTGTCTCTACTGTCCCTGAATGGATGATATGTGCCAGTACTCCATCATATTCTATGCCACAACGTTCCATGCCTTGGTTCATTCCTTTTACCTCTGGCGAAGTGCTCCGTCATACTGCTTCTGAAGCTCCAATACCTACTCTTCAACATGCAACTCATGTTCCTTCGTCGGGTGCAACATTTCCTCCAGCTACTATGACCTAATCAGCACCAGTGGTTCATGCCATCGCATAAGAAGACGGACCCATCTTCCATTCTGGGAGTGTGGGGGCTTATGATAGGATGGATGAATTACAAGAAAAATATGATGAGAAGCAGCGAGAAATGAGGGCTCTCCGAGGGAAAGAACTATTCGGGAGAAATGCTTATGACCTATGTTTGGTGCCGAATGTCCAGACACCCCACAAGTTCAAGGTCCTGGATTTCGAGAAATACAAAGGGACTTGCTGTCCTAAAGATCACCTGGTAATGTATGCAAGAAAGATGTCCGCATATGCCAATGATAATCAGGTCGTTATCCACTACTTTCAAGACAGTTTAACTGGTGCCGCTCTGAAGTGGTACATGAGTTTAGACCGTACAAAAATCTGAACCTTCAACAACATGTGTGAAGCCTTTGTGCAGCAATACAAATACAATGTGGACATGGCTCCGGACCGAAGCGATCTTCAGGCTATGACTCAGAATGACAAAGAAACATTCAATGAGTATGCCCAGCGGTGGAGTGATATCGCTGCCCAAGTCAGCCCACGTATAGAAGAGAAGGAGATGACTAAGCTCTTCGTAAACACTCTTAGTCAGTTTTACTATGAGAGGATGGTGAGAAGTGCGCCCAGGGATTTTAGGGAGATGGTAGGTATGGGTATGCGTTTGGAGGAAGGAGTCTGAGAGGAACACTTAATTAAGGAAAGTGCCTCTGCCAGCCGTACAAAGAGATTCGGGAACAACTTTCCAAGAAAGAAATATCAAGAAGTCAGTGTGGTGGCCCACGGGAGGCCTTAACAAAATTATCTGGCCTATCAACACGTTGTTGCTGTTACGCCCGCTACCAATGCTATTCAACAACTGGGTTATCAGCCGCAATTCCAACAATATCCTCAACAACAATATCCTCATCAACAATATCCTCATCAGCCATATCAACAACGCCCTTATCAGCAGCAATCGTATCAGCAACAGCAGCCTTGACCACAGACTCCGAGAACGCAGTTTGACCCAATGCCCATGAAATATGCGGATTTGCTCAGTAAGAATTTGGTCCAGACCAGGCCGCCTCCTAAGGTGCTAGAAAGATTGCCTGCCTGGTATAGGCCTGACCAGTCATGCGCTTTTCATCAAGGGGCCCCAGGACATGATATTGAACACTATTATGCATTGAAGGCTGCAGTCCAAAGGTTGGTCCGAGATAAGTTCTTGTCTTTCAAAGACTTGAACCCAAATATGCAAGCCAATCCGGTACCAGATCATGGTACCAAGTATTGCAACACAAAGATGGTTTAGCCACAACCGAGTCGTTGTTGATGTTTTCTTCCGCTGTTCAATTTGTTTCGAGTGATATGTTTGTTGTTTGTTATCCTTTCAAAAAATTGTTTCGTCCCGCCCAAGACGAAAGTGAACTTATGTAGGGCTTTTTGCTTCATGGATTTTCCATCATTAATAAAAAGTCGTTTTGATCCCGACTTCGTTTTTATTTTGTGCTTTTTCGGGAAAATTGGTAATACAAAGAACCTTAAATGAATAATCTTTTCCAAATGTTTGGATACAATCATTCACTTCCTAAAATCAAACGTAAATGCAGATTAAGATATTGATAAGCCTGTTGAACACATTAACCCTTTACTTTCTCTTGACTTTGAGTTTCCCTGTGTCCGAAGCTGAAGAAGAGGAGAATGAAGAGATTCCCGACGAGATCACTCGCTTATTGGGGCATCTTAGCCATCGAAGCTGCAAGCAAAAATCAAGAAGATTGTCCAGAAGATGGCAGTCACTTACAAAGACTGGCTTAAGATGCTACCATTTTCACTTCATGAGTATTGTACTTCAGTACACATTTTAGCAGGGGCAACCCCCCCTTCCTTCTCAGTATACAACATGGAGGCCATGCTTCCCGTAGAGGTCGAAGTCTCGTCAATAGGAGTTCTGCTGAAATCCAAGCTTGAATTTAAATGCATGACGACCTTATATGACTATATGAAATTTGTTTGAAACAAACTTCCAACAAGAAGTTTCATCCCCGTGAATTTCAAGATAGAGACTTTGTGCCCAAAAAGGTACTATCTCCCCAACCAGACTCCAGGGTCAAGTGGAAGCCTAATTATGAAGGCCCATGTGCAATGACTCTTGTGACTACGGATGATGACAAACTCGCATGTCCTATGAATGCTGATGCAGTCAAGAGATACTCTGTCAACAATAAAAGCTCGATAAGTCACAAACCTGAAAAGGCGGCTTAGGCAAAAATGAGCATCTCGGTGGACCGAAAACCCGAAAGGGCGGTCAAGGCAAAAATTAGAGACATGAACAAAAATGATCATCCTGATAGATTAAAAGTAAGGATTATGACAAAGTAACTGCATCAGGTCAAGCTCAATCCACTTGGGGCATCCAACTATTAAAATACCTCCGATGCGAAGCATCTTCAAATCAAAGACTCGAAACAGTGGCATTCAAAGTTGTCAGGGAGAATAACGGTTATTGTGCCTAATGTACCTTTCCCATATATTTACCGTTTTGCAAACTTTTCAAAGATCTGTGGTGCCATGCCATTGGCAGGTCACTGCTCCATTAATAAAATTTGAGCCTATGCCCATTCAGTTGGAATTCTCATTTATTCAATTTACAAAATTTCTTCTATTTTTGATGGCAATACTTGAATCAAATTTTTTCAAAATACAAAACTTTTTACATCTTTTGAAAAGTATAAACAACAAACACACTCTCTTTGAACTCTTGAGTAGATGAAGCGTACGTCAACATCCACCTTGAGAACGATTAAACTCCGAAAGAGATACATGGCTAAGAATTGTGGAGAGAACCTCTGCTTTAAGCAAGATGTTGTCACAATCCAGAAAAAAATACAAAAATTAAAGCTCGCTACGTTGAAAACCCGAAAGGGTGACTTAGGCAAAAGAGAGCGTTCCGGTGGACTGAAAACCTGAAAAGGGCGGTCCAGGCAAAAATTAGGGGAATAAAAAAGGAAATATATTCCCGATGGAATGAAAACCTGAAAGGGCGGTTCAGGAAAAAGTTAGGGATTTAAAAAAAAAAAAAAAGAAGGTGACATGAAGAATAAAGCATGCTTTGCGCCGGTTCACAAATGGCGACTTCTTCCTGACTTTTTGGTTAACAATGTGCTTTATCCCCAGGACGCATCAGTGGCAACCTCGTGCCAGATCTTATCCTATCAACGGCTCGATCTGTTTACAGTAGTAACATCTCTAAGAAAGTTTGCCAAGTGTTTGTGCTGCGATGTCACTCCACCTCCGATCTTACATGTCCTGTTTTGTTGCATCGAGTTCACCTGTCATATACAGTTTATATAGTCGTACAACTTGTACATTCATTCATACATACATTCATACGTTCATTCATACATTCGTACATTCATTCACGTATTCAAACATTCATGCATACACATGATATGCACAATATCATTTATGCATAATTACATTTCTCAATGTCAAATTAGGTCACTCAATCCTTGTTTTCATCAAAAGTGTCATCCCCAATGTGTCTGGTTTAGAGGTGTCATCAAAAGACAATTTCCATTTCTTACCTTTTACCTCGATTAAGCTAACTTTACCAATAGTAGGTAAAAACCTGTTTTGTCTCTTGATTAAGCTATCTTGCAGATAGTAGACAACATCTCATTCATTTGTCTCTCGATTAAGCTATCTTCACCGATAGTAGTGATGAGTCAATAATGAGTCGATAATTAGTTATTTTAATATAATATTTGAGTTTATTTTATTTAGATTTAATATGTTTTTATTTCCTTTTATAGCTATTTTACTTCAGTTGCAAGTTATTTTATTTCAGGAACAAATATTTAAAAGATTGAGTCTGGGAGCAAAAGAAAGGGTAATTGGAGCTGATTCATGCCAAAAATATGAAGATCTTATACAAAAATATCTTGTGCAAAGAAATTGAAGATCTTGTACCAAAATATAGCATAGGCGCGCCCCATATTACCCTTTTGCTGCTTTTGCTTCTTCGACAAGCTGTCTATTTTAGTATTTTTGACCTAGAGCTCATGGTTTCTTGTGCAACACTTTAGTGATTTAATTCTTGGGGCTCAAGTCAATGTTAGACTATAAATAGAGCAACCATCTAGTTTGTAAAACTATCTTCAGCGATAGGCGACAATTTCAAATCATGTTGTGTCTCTCGATTAAGCTATCTTTACCGATAGTAGACATCTTTAAATCCTGTTTTGTCTCTCGATTAAGCTATCTTCAACGATAGTAGACAATTTCAAATCATGTTGTGTCTCTCGATTAAGCTATCTTCACCGATAATAGAAATTTTCAAATCCAGATTGTCTCTCAATTAAGCTATCTTCACCGATAATAGACATTTTCAAATCCTGTTTGTCTCTCGATTAAGCTATCGTCACCGATAGTAGACATTTTCAAAATCCCATTTTGTCTCTCGATTAAGCTATCGCCACACCGATAGTAGACAATTTCATTCTCATTCATTTGTCTCTCGATTAAGCTATCACCCTGAACCGATTCGAAAGTATACAACCATTTTCCTTAGTGAAACTACACTACCCCCTAGCGGAGTCGGATTCCTTTTCTTCAACGAACTTGGGTATCCAGTTGTTGTTTCTCATCCCAGTCAAATCATTTTTTTGTCGTCCTGCATTCATAATTGCATCATTGAGCATTAACTAGCATCTTAGGTCAAAAATGGCGTACTCTGTATTTAAGTCTCTTCGGCCCGTCAGATCAAAGATTCCATCATTAAATCTCCGGACGGAGTAACTTAAATAGGGGCATCTATCATACCCCAATTTTTGACCCAAGACCTTACATTCATACACCCTCTGATCCGGAATATTCTCTGTCTTTTCAGTGAAAATTTCGGCAGAGAGGTATTTTAAAATACCTCATTTTTGGTTCTGATTCGGGCCCTCTTCTCTCTTTTATTTTTTAGTTTTTATTTGTTACTAATTTCCATCTTTTTAATTTAAATTTAAATTTTGTTATTTTTTATTTCAGTCATTTTATTTTATTTTGTCTTTTAATTATTTTTATTTTTTTATTTATTTATGTCCAATAGGTCCAAATTTGTCCAAAGGGGTCCAAAAAATACTTTCTTCTCTGCGCCAATTTTCATGGCCGTTTTCCAGGGTCAAACACGGTTTCTGCCTTTCCAAGTAATTCCCTTTTCTGGAAAAAAAAAAAAAAAACAAAACAAAAAAAAAAGAACC
>Ga0228710_1006526_pt1 | contig 17632 bp, 8 predicted proteins | sample MedpolnodulmetaG_FD_177995 | JGI IMG/M metagenome (GOLD analysis project Ga0228710, IMG submission 177995) | Root nodule microbial communities from Medicago polymorpha collected in Santa Monica, California, United States - pink nodules | ecosystem: Host-associated > Plants > Roots > Nodule...
ATCGGAACAAAAATGAGGTATTTTAAAATACCTCTCTGCCGAATTTTTATTCTGAAAAGTCAGATAATATTCCGGATCAGAGGGTATATGAATGTAAGACCTTAGGTCAAAAATTGGGGTATGACACGTCGGTTTGATGAATTTCTTTTGAAGACCGGTTTTGTGAGAAGCGGGTATGATTCTTGTGTGTACATGTTGAAGAATGGTGAGAAAGTCATTCTCTACCTTCTTTTATATGTGGATGATATCTTGATGGCAAGTTCTAGCAAGGATGAGATTATGAGGCTCAAAGAAAGGTTAAATGGAGAATTTGAGATGAAAGATCTTGGTCCGGCAAAGCGAGTTCTTGGAATTGATATCTTGAGGAATCGTGACAAAGGTGAACTTTTCTTATCTCAACTTGGTTACTTGAAGAAGGTGGTGGAGCGTTTTAGAATGTCAAACTCTAAAATCGTGAGCACTCCCTTGGGTCACCACACGAAGTTGTCCATAAAACAATGTCCTCAATCCGAGGATGAGAAGCAAGTGATGGTTAGTACTCCCTATGCTAGTGGGGTTGGAAGCATCATGTATGGAATGGTTTGTAGTAGACCGGACTTAGCTTATGCGGTTAGCATTGTGAGTCGGTTTATGGCAAATCCGGGAATTGTGCATTGGCAAGCTTTGAAGTGGGTGTTGAGGTATTTGAATGGGTCTTTGAAGGGCGGTTTGAAGTACACAAGAGCAGCTCAAGGGAAAGACGCTTTGGAGGGTTATGTAGATTCGGATTATGCGGGAAATGTAGATACAAGGAAATCCCTATCGGGTTTTGTGTTTACTCTCTTTGGCACGGCTATTAGTTGGAAGGCAAATCAACAATCCGTGGTGGCATTATCTACAACTCAAGCGGAGTACATTGCCCTTGTTGAAGGGGTGAAAGAGGCCATGTGGTTGAAAGGGATGATTGGTGAGTTAGGAATTACTCAAGAATGTGTGAAGATACATTGTGATAGCCAAAGTGCGATTCACTTGGCAAATCATCAAGTGTATCATGAAAGGACAAAGCACATTGACATTCGTTTGCACTTTGTTAGAGACATGATTGAATCAAAAGAGATCGTGGTGGAAAAAGTGGCATCGGAAGAGAATCTGGCGGATGTGTTTACCAAGTCATTGCCTAGATCAAGGTTCAAGCATTGCTTGGACTTGATCAAGTTCGTTGACGAGTAATTCCCTTTTGGAGAGAGCAGCATGGTGGTTGATGGTTAAATTGGCATCATCACCAATTAGAAGTCAAGGTGGAGAATGTTGTATATTGGCTTCAAATTGAGAATTCAGGAAACCCTGAAATCGTGTCAAGATTCTGGGCATCGTGACACGATTGGATTGACAGGGAGCATGGTTTTTTGAGATGGAAAATCGTGACACGATTCAACAGCTTCTTCACCAAGTTTCCTTGAAAGGGACTGGTCACAACGGTTGTTCAGAGGCAATCGCGGCACGATTGGACAAAATCGTGACACGATTTTGGACTGCTGTGACTAGTATTTAAGTGGATTCTGCAGATTTTTTGAGGGGGGAACTTGAGGGTTGAGTATCTTTGTAAGTGAGGTCTTTAGGGTTGGGATAAACATTGTAATCACCTTGGGTAGTGAGATTACATCATGGGAAGGATCTAAAGCTTCCTTTGTGTATTCTCTAGTAAGATTCATATGAGAGTGGTGAGGGAAACAAAGGGTAGAGATTAGGGAAAAAGACTGATTTCTTGTAACCTCTTGTAACATCTTCTCATAGTGGATTGGAGAGCTGCTCTCTCCCCCAGAGTAGGTCATATTGGACCGAACTGGGTTACCATCTTGTGTGTATTTGTTTATTTCCTTTTAAGCTTGCTTATCTCTATGCTTGGCTAGTGTTTTGTGTCATTGTTTTAGCTCTTGTGTGTGTTGTTGCTTGAAGACACTTAGACTTAGGATTACCACTACCTTTTGCTCCACACATCTTTGTTTTTCATTGGTGTGATATCCGAAAAGAAATACACTTTTCACAACAGGGAGCCATACGCTACCATGACCTCATTGAGCACATGTATATGTGTGTGACATCCTTCAAAAAACAATGAGGAATGTGACATGGTATACTCCACTTTGTGAGGCTAGTATTTCCCTTAAAACATTGCATTTTTTTCTTCTTCTAGAGGATCACCTTGTACTTACTACTTCTTGTTTTTGTTTTATTTCTTTAACACTTATATATAAAATAGTGGGAATTATCTTTAACTGTTTGACAAGGATATAATAGTGGGAATTATCTTGGACTGTTTGACAAAGATGAAAGGCCAGACACGCAACTCATACCATTATTATTTCAGAAAAACTCTTATTTTTTTAAGAAATATCAGAAAAACTCTTATCATTATTGTATTTTATTTTGGTCTACTTGCCTAAGGCAAACGACTTCGTAAAATTCCAATTCAACTTATATTAATTTATTAAAGAATTTTTCTTTATCTTGTTTATCAATTATTGATTGATTCCAACTTCATTGGCATCCCACAATTATATGATCTCAAATAATTCAAAGTGTATGTTTGATTACGAGGAGCCATTATTTTATTTTTTTGAATAATGCAAGGAGTCAAAATTGATTATAGCAGTGAGTATAATTAACTTTGTCATTTTTTATTGTTTGCATGTAGAATTGATCCTATATCTAGAATCGATTCAATTTAAAGTTAAAATTTGTAACTTTTACTTTTAGAATTGATTTTTACACTTAAATTTTATGTTCAATTCACTTTTTTATAAATGAATCTAAACACAAATACTTTTTAGACAATATTAACTTCACATAATCAATTCATTAAAAAGAAAATTCTTGTCACTTGCAACTGCAGAACCAAACACAAAGTGAACCAATTATAATATTCATTAATTTTTTTAGAGGAATATTCATTAAACTTGTCAAAATAATATGATGTTTATGAAAAATATAATATACATTTTTGGATTTAGCCATCACCAACCGGTCCCCAAAAATCCATGACATAGACGGGAGTTTTTGTTTTTTTTATCATCTAGATGATCAAATTCATACACTTTTTAAACGTGTAAAGGTAGAAAGTTTGAAATTCAAACCTCGACCCTTGAACAAAATGTTTTAGATAATTATCAATCGAACTACATTTACAAACTAAAAATAAATAAATAAGAAACATGATTTTTTTTTTTGTCTTAGATGAAGTTGTAATCCACTGCAATTAAACTCACGCACAACTATGAGGTCCTGGATTCGAACTCGGGTCACGACGTCCAACTTTACAATTTCGGCATTTGCAAGTTGAGTTAGGACTTCTAAACAGAAACGAGATTTTTAATCATGCTTATAATTTTTATTTTTATTTTCGACAGAGAATTTTTGTTATCGTTGTTGAACAAGTAATTAATGTGGGTATATAAATTTAACATTCATCGATAAGAGGGTGATTATTTTTGATTTTTTACCTCCATTAGACATCACAAAGTATCTCAACAATTTAGGCATTTTAGTATGAGATAAGACATACCGTGATTAATTTGGATCATTTAGAAGATTAGGAATGAGAGAATTTTTAAAGACAAGGTTAGAGACTTGTCGGAGATTGTTGACGAGATTAAGTTGCTATCGTGGAGGTGAAGTGTTAGTAGATTGAAAACACCGCCACACCTATCTTATGAATGGCTTTGGTACTCGTGTGTTTGAATAGATAATGGCTTGGGAACGTGTGTTTTGGTGTTTTAACCGTGGACAATATTGTGGAAGACTCTGTTTAGGGATGGTAAAGCGGGCCGGCTTGCCCCGTCTAAATCCGCTTAAAATAAAACAAGACGGACCAAGTCAAATTAGTTGATCGAGTCCAAAATATCACCTCACCCTGTTTAGTAGCGAACATACAATTTGGCGGGCTGACCTGCCAAACAAAAAAATATTTTGCAGAAGAAAATAAAACAACTTTTTTTAATGCATTCTTTTACAACTTAATTGTTACAAAAATAACTATGTTGTGTTTATCATGAAAAAATATAAAGGAATACCCAACAAATAAATTTGTGGTAAAAACAAGATAATTAACAAATTGTCGAAATCAACATCATACTTAATAACAAAATAAGAAAAATCCGCCAACATAAAACAAATATTAAAATAATTCCAACAACCAAAATAAATCCAAAATGATAAACTAAGTCTAAGAATAAAAGAAAAACGAGTTAAACGGGTCGGCCTGCCCGTGCCTTCCCCGTTCTTTCAACGAGTTAAACTGGACGAGCCAACTCCTAAAAGTGAGTTCAAAACTTCGTCTCAACCTGTCAAAAATAGCTAACTAAACGGATCGGCCCGACGAATTGGGTCCATTTTGCCACTCCTAACTTTATTTTTGTTTTCAGTTTGTGCACAAAAAACTGCGGTGTGGCGTTTTCATAGTTTAATTGTTGTTCTGGCTGATCCCATGCTGTCTTGGAGGCTCGTTTTTGTTTCTGTTGCCTTGTGTTTTCGGGGTTGGTGTTGTTTGGACAGAACTTGCAACATAGGTGTTTTGTGGGCTTCTTGAGGGTTGTCGATTGTTCCACTTAGGCCTCTACTTGTATTTCTTTGTTGCGTTTGCATTTTGAAAATTGTTGTATACACTACAAACAAAGCTAAGAAACACCATGAAATGATAAATTTAACCTCAATTTTCATCGTCAATTAACTACCGCCGGTTAAAATCCTTTGATGTGGGAACATCATTTTTCTTGCATTTGTTGTGTGTAGCGATGTTACATCAGAGGTGATGCAACTTTGTTGTGTCGTGGTGGTGTTTTAGGTGTTCCACATATATAAGGTGTCGTCTTTGTATGCTTATTTATGTCTAGTTTCTATACACCTTGCGCAGAACAGGTTTTTGTTTTTTTTTTTTGTGGTGGCCGGGGTTTGAACCTCAGACCTTGCATATATTATGCATTGTCCCTACCAACTGAGTTAAGCTCATGTGTTTGAAGATACTTGTCCGTTAAAAAAAAAGTAATCTTTGGTTGGTAGTAGCACATGCCTAATTCAAAGAGTTTGTGTATATCTCATCTGGTATAATATACTTACTCATTTTGTCTCAAAGTAATTATCGCTATAATATACTTACTCATCCTTCTCAAAGTAAGTATCGCATTAGACGATTTCACACCTTGAAAGAAAATAGTATAAATTAAAGATAGAATAGTGATTTTACCATATTATCCCTATTAGCTAAGCATGACAACAAAAACCATACCCGTGGTTACCCGCCCGAACCAAACTCAATTTGACGGGTTTTTCCCGTTTTGACTGGGTTTGGGTTTTCCCCGATTTCAAAACATGAGTATGGGACGGGTAATGGGTATATAGGTACCCACCCCGAACTCATACTCAAACACGTCTCGAATATAGAAAATTACTTTATGTTGATATGCCATGTTATTTTGTTTGATAATTGTCGTGTTATAAAAACTACCATTGATATTTAAAGGACCAACTAAATCAATCAGTCTAACATATGTTAAAGTGAGCATATTGCTGGATAATACATTACAACACTTCTCTTAGGGTTGCAAAAAACTTCTATTTTTTATTAAAAAAAATTATTCAATGCAGGGACGGGGATGGGGCGGGGATACCTGAATCCGTCGGGGACAGGGATGGAGTTCAATTTCTTATCCCCGTTGGGTATGGGTAGAGTAACGGGTAAATATATGAGAATTGAGTATGGGAACGGGGAATGTAAAACTCATCCTCACCCCGCCCCATTGTCATGCCTACTATTAGCTATTGATGTAGTCTACTTATCATAAATTAAAAGTGAGAGAATAATAAATTGTGAGTCATGGACATAATATTAATTACATGGTACAATTAAAAAAAGAAGTCCCCGTGAGCATAGTTTGGTTGGCAGGAACATGCATTATTATGTGTAGAGACCGGGGTTTGAACCTCGGACACCTCACTTATTTACTTTAAAAAAAGAGAATTCTAACCACTGGACTACCTGAAGAAAAAAAAATAGAAAAAGAAATTATGAATGGAGTAAGGAACAAAATTAAACCGTTATGCCTTTAAAAAAAAAAACAGCATTTTTTTTTTTTTACAAAATTAAACAATTCTTTTACGGTTAATGAAGAAGGAGAAAAATTAAACTTTCTTCTTATTTAACCCCATTCTATTGTTCTCATTTTAACGTTTTCTTAACTCTCCCATCATCATATCCGTCTTGGCCTTTTGCGTAATACAAACAAAGTATATGTTATCATATTAATATCTGATATGGGTTCAATAAGTCACACAGTATTAAATTATTTTTAAAATGCCAAGATATCACCACAATAGCTTGTTATATATTAGACTTCTCAAATGTCGTCAATGTGTTGCACTAAACATCGACGCACCCGACTAGAGAAAAAAAACTCCCATCAATAATCTAAACATTGGCCCAACGCACCCAACTAGAAAAAAAATACTTCCATCAATAATAATTTTTTTGATCATGTAGTCTAGTGGCTGGATCTTACATATTTTAATTTTGGAGAACTGAGATGTTCGAACCCTGACCTCTGCATATATTATGCATTGTCCCTACAACTGAGTTAAACTCACGGACTAATTAAAATGTTAATTAAACATATTCTTATGGACATTGACATGCAAAATCAGTTGGCAAGAAGCAAAATCTTGGTTGAGAGAAAAACAAAATACTAATTAAAAAAACATCACCATCATAACTTACTTCACATGAGTGAATGCGGTGTGGTAACATGTTCTATATATCCACGATATATGCACTACCTAGTTGCAGCAATGCAAGTGTAACTTCTGGGTGGGGCAACAATCGTGAGGTGAAGAACGTCAAAGAAAGTTGCTTAGTGGAGGAGATTGTGCTTCCCAAATGTGCAACTCCAATAACATGTTCTACTCTCCCCAAATGTGCAACTCCAAAATATCTCTTCCCAAATGTGCAACTCCAAAATATTTCTATATATAGCTTACAATGTCCCTCTCCTACATAACATAACTCACAATAAGAGAGACATTTAAACTTGCTAGATATGGATAACAAGCCTCGTTCTAATTCCTATTTCCTCTTTCTATTGCTTATCCTACATTTTAACTTGGGTAAATTTCATAATCTACGTATTATTCTATCCTTTTTTTTTGTGACCAATATAATTAAGACCTGTGGCAAAATTTATATATACATAGTTATGCATTATCAAGTGAAAATCTTACATGCAACTAATTTCATGAGTTAATTGTTATTATAGAGTGACCACCTAATTATTTTTTTTAATTGGGTGCAAGTGTATGTCTTTATAATTTTGTAGGACTTGATCATTTCTTTTCAATGTAGATATTCGATATTTTCACTTAAACGCAAAGTAGGTTACCAAAACGCAAAGTAGGTTAACAAGCCAACACGAGATTCTTATTATTAGAAAATCATATATTTGCTCCAAACATGTGATCCTTCTAACCATGAGCAGACAACTCACTTTCTGACGTTGATAAATTAAATCTAAAATACAAAGTTGAAACTTAATTTGATAGTTCAAATTGACAACTGTGTAATCACCCTGAATGCAAGAAATCTATATCTATTGTGGACTTAACATCAATTTGTAACCGTTTCTAATTATATTTTTGTTTAGATATTGAATCATTTCTTAATCACCCTGATATTTTTGTACAGGGAAAAGCCAGCTCCAGCTGAACTACTACTCCGACAGCTGCCCAAAAGCGGAAGAGATAATCAAGCAACAAGTTACTGAACTATATAATCAAGGAAGCACAGCCATTTCGTGGCTTCGAAATCTCTTCCATGATTGCATGGTCAATGTGAGTGTGTGTATTACATAATTACCACAAAAGTTATATCGTTTCAAATTAATAATAATGATACATATATATGCAGTCATGCGATGCATCCTTTCTTTTAGCAACGTGGCGCGGTGTGGTATCGGAGCAGACATCGGTGAGAAGTTTTGGGATGAGAAACTTCAAGTATGTGAACACCATCAAAGCTGCTGTTGAGAAAGAATGTCCCTTGACAGTGTCATGTGCTGATATTGTTGCTCTTTCTGCTAGAGACGCCATTGCAATGGTATGTCTATGTCATCATGTACACTTGTTAGAAGTTGCCTCCTGGACAGTGAGACTTATAAGCTGGACTGTCCTTGAGGGAATGCAAATAGCTCAGCCGAGCTGGGCCTCCAAAATTTGGGGCACAATTTTATTTTTTTTAACAGAATGCATGTAAAATAGTAACATATAATTAAATAACGCGAGAAGCATATCATGTTTTCAATTTTTTTTTCCACCTTTCATTTTTTCTGTTTTCAATTTTTTTTCCCAGAATGCGAGGGCCTTGGTTTTGGCCTAATTTATCATGTATTTAAGGCTCATATGTCTTCAATACAATCTTTTTTACCTTCAATTCAGTCCAACTCTTTTTAACCTATTGCGCTATGAAATTGCAAAACTCTAACACCAAACATTGTTATTATTCTCTCAGCAAAAATTAAAACATTATAAACTTTTTTTCCCATACTTGTATAAGATATTCATTTGAAGTTGTAATTTTATATTATTGATTAGAATACAAGTCTTTTTTGTGTTAGTTACAATAAAGATGTTATTTTCAATTTAAATAGAAGATTTCTCTCTAAACAAAACTACCGCAAAACACCGAATATATTTGGATGTTGTTTTGTAAAAACCGCTAGGATCGGATTAGATTTCGGATCACTTTTTCAAAACCGAACCGCATAAGTAAATGTTAATACATATTTATTCTTTTATTAGTATTATATATTGCATTATTATGTTGCTAGTTGGTTTTTAATTTTATATTGCACTAATTTAATCTTTTATATTAGTATTATATATGTTTAAAAAATAATCGATAATTTTCATACTATAATTTTAATTTTTTACTATATTTTCAATCAAACTTATTATTTTACCGTGTTTGTGTAATATTAATATTAATAAAAAAATTATATTCTTAAAAATAAAAGCAAATAAAAAAATATATAATTTGCATTTTGGATATCCAAAAACCGATCCAAATTAAACCGCATATATTTGGATTGGATCGGTTCGAAAATTTTTTAAATAGTCATCCAAACCGAATCGAACTGCATGTGATTTTTATTTTGAATCGGATGATATTTTACCTCAAAACTGATCCAAACCGCATCGCAAACACCCCTAATTTTTACATTGAAAGTCGGACCTCCAATTTCATAAGAACTGCTCTGCTTATAAATGACTCTCCTTCAAATTAATAGATTTGTCTTTAAATTGGAGCGTCTAATATGGACGTGATCTTTATTTCACATAGTCAAGGAGTCTTTATTTTTCAAAAATTAATTTAGAAATAGTATGCTGATGTTGATGTTGGATTGTTGGTGCGTTTTGTATATTTAGTTGGGAATTCCAAACATTGAAATGAAGAGTGGAAGAAGGGATAGCAAAGAAAGCTATGTAAAGGTGGTGGAAGAATCCATTCCAAGCCATAATGCCTCCATGTCCTTGGTGCTCACTCGTTTCCAAGCTATTGGTGTTGATGTTGAAGCCACGGTTGCTCTTTTAGGTACCAAACATTCTTCTTGGCTAATTGGTTTCTGTTAACTAAAAGCACTTCAAATTACATAAACATTTACTGTCAAAACACAAACATAAACATAATTAACCACCTTTTCATTACATTAAAACACTCACTCAAGTCTTAACAATAAATGGAAGGACACTGATTATTAATAATTCAACATTTTACTAATTGGTCACTATGATTGAATCAGGAGCACATTCAGTGGGAAGAGTACACTGCATAAATATGGTCCACAGACTATACCCCATAGTGGACCCAACGCTAGACCCTACATATGTTGTCTACCTAAAACGTAGATGTCCAAAACCAAATCCAAAGGCAAAAGCAGTCCAATATGTGAGGAATGATCTAAAAACTCCATTGATAATTGATAACAACTACTACAAGAACATTTTGCAGCATAAGGGTCTTCTCACTGTGGATGAAGAACTAGCCACTGACCCAATAACATCACCTTATGTACAAAAAATGGCAGATGATAATGGTTACTTCAACGAGCAATTCTCAAGGGCTGTTCTTTTGTTATCAGAGAATAATCCTCTTATTGGAGATCAAGGTGAAATCAGAAAGGATTGTCGCTTCGTTAATCCCAATTAGATATATAATTAGCTAGCAATATACTAGCTTCGTATTTGTATAATTTACTAATTCTACTTAATGCCATAGAAATAATTTACTCGTTCTACATTAGTTTATCAAATTGTAGAGATGTTTGGATAATCCTCAAAATGAAGGAAATAAATTTCTTTCTCGATATATGTTGTAAAAGGAATGTTACTCTATAGTCTATATTGTATTCGTTGGTTTTGGCTTGTCTCAACCATCTTACTAAATAGAAATATCAATAGAAATTTCTAAATATCTTACTTATTAATGTTAACTCGTCAATCATTGTAAATAGTTTAAACTGCGTTGCTTGAAATATTCCGTAAATTTAGTGGTTGAATTGTTCGTAAGACCTAATTTTATAGGTTTTCGACCCTTTTGCCTAGAGAGATAGGTTCGAGTGTACTGACAAGTATGGTGATCGAACACGGTCCACAATTTTATAGCCGGGGACTATCCAAATTTATATCAGAAATTTATATAAACAAATTTAAAAAACTTCCTTAAAATTTGAACCAGATCAAGTAGTTTTGACGTATTGACTGAACTTCGATTGCATGTAGTTATGAGTTTCCATCAACATGGAAAGTTATCTGGTGGGTTTCGTTAAACTAAAATCGAGATTCTTGTTCTTTGAAAAAGCTGTGAATTTTGAAGTTTTATTTTTAGTTTTTGCAGCCCCATTGTTTGTGATTTTGGCTTGCGTAAGGAATTTCCGGAGGCCAGTTTCTGTTATTGCAACAATAATTTATTTTTTGAAATCAAAATATGACACAATCAAGATACATTAACAAAATTCATTCTATATATGAATCATAAACGTACAATGTCGGTAGAGAGACATTGACAATGCTAGTTGACCATCAGTAATTAATTATGATGGTAACGATTTAACCAAAAAGCATTTATGATTATAACAAGGAGACACATGTATACTTTTCTTCCATCTATATCATGTTTTAAAATGAAGGAACTTCTTCAAACACATCGTACTGAAGTGTGGCTCTTTGTCAATTGTCGTTAATGAATTTGTTAGTGAAAAAATAAGGTTAAAGTTCTACATTTTTCTAACTCTCTTATTGTGATGTGAAATTGCATCTAGATCTTAAAAAATGCATAATATAATAATATTCCCCTAACTTCTTCTACTTGTTACTTATTGTTTCTCTTTTATTTATATAGCCAACAATATAATAGTGGGAAATTACCTTGAATTGTTTGACATGAATGTATGGTCATAAACGTCTCTTTAACTTAACCTATTTCTATAGCAGTCGGAAGCGTAGGTTAGCAAACGCTAAACCTAGATTGATAAGAAACAAGTTTGCAAGTGATAAACTTGTGAAAATAGAGTTTCGGAATCCAACAGATATTGAGAAAACTCTCTAAAATATTATTGAATGAATAGAAGTTTCTCTTAGACTACAACTGTTAAGCTTAAATAGGGAAATGACAAGACCATAAGAGGCCGAAAATAACAAACTAAAAACAAAACAAACAAAATAAAATTAGGCTGAAATAATAAAATACTAATGAAATACTATGGAAACTCTCTTACATTAGTCTCCTCCACCTCTGAAGAACTTGACCCTGACTTCACATTCTGATAAAGAGCTCCCCATGTATATTGACTCCTCCAATAAACAAGAGATCACCCTCCTGGATCCCATTACTTCAACCAATAAGGCCTAGCTGGTGTAAACATATTCAAATGACCTTCGGGATTCCATTGCTCAAAGTAAACATTGAACACAATATGTTTTTATTAGTAGCCAAAAGTTGAATAAACAAAGAGACTCAATCCAAGTTCCACTCCGTATGCAATGGCCATGGTACTGAGCGAGGAAAACTTGTAAATTCAAACTATCAACTTCAAGTGGCTCCATTGGGATGACTTCCGGTGGATCCATAATTTGACCATAATAAAAGTCAAGTCTATCATTATGAGAAATCACATTTATGTCTTGAACACTTAGAAGAAACTGAACCACATATATCAATTGTATGCTACAAAATTGTTTTCTTTGGATGTCTATGCGACCAGTTGAGAGAATGTAGTTGGTAATAGCCTCTGCAAGGAAAATTTTCTTCTTTTTTCGGCTTAGTTGAAAAAGTTGGATAACTTTCCCACATGGGCAATCCTCCATTAACATAGGGATAGAAAGTGTGGGACACGTCAGACCTTCGGGAAAAATCAATTTGCCATGTATTTTTTAGCATATCCTCATGGTCATTAAACCAAGTCCGTGGTGGAGGAGGATACACATCACTAACAAAATGCATTGGATAGAACAATCCCATAGGAGGAACATTAAGAGCAGTAAGTCTTATCTTGTGAGATCCTGGCAGCACTTTGCTTTCATCCAAAACGTCATCGAATTTTATCATAGGTTTTCTTACTCTTTCTTTACTTTTCCCGGAACAATTAAAGTCAGACCCAAAAGAATAAATTTCAGATGTTAGAGACAAACCTCGATTTATCTTTGTACCTGCATCAAATAGATCTGTGGTTCCGCAATTGAAATCCATTGAAATAGGAACTGATTTCACCATTAAATTCTTCACTTGGACATATTTACCGTTGATAGAATGTCCTTCAACTGTTTCTTTAATGTATTCTCCCATTATGACAACAAAACTACCAGCAACATTCATGTTAGGTAACTCACCCTTAGTGACATTCACACAAAGCGACTTCTTATTAGCGACACTCAAATTAACTGACTTACCGCTAGCAATACCGACACCAAGTGGCTTATCACTAGCAATATTAACATGAGGTGGCTTATTTTTATTGACTTTAACATTAAGATACCTTTCAATATACATTATCAAAACATAATGTTTAGCAATATCTTTAACCATTTTACACGAGTTACTTGCCATTCTAGAGGCATGTCTCAAAAGGTCCTTCAAGGAGTAATTTTTCGTTGTAACAAAACTGACAACGATATATCGAATCGGAGATTTTAAACTTGTAGTAATCATCCTTCAGAATAACGGGACTTGGTCCTCCTCCCCTGTTCGGAATATTTTTGTTGTTGTTGTTGTCATTGATGTTGTTGTTGTCGTCAAACTTAGCTGTTAAAGCTGCCATTTGATCTGACAGAGCTTTGATGGTCATGATAAGAGTCGTGGTTATGTAGTAGACGCTGCCACTCTTCCCTGGTTATCAATTGATCTCTCGTGGATGATCATGTTAGAAAAAGAACATGAGAAACCTGCTTTGAAACCAACTGACGCAGTCGGAAGCGCAAAACCTAGATTGATAAGAAACAAGTTTGCAAGCGACAAACTTGGGAAAATAGGATTCCGGAATCCACCAGAAATTGAGAAAACACTCTAAAATATTATTGAATGAATAAAAGTTTCTCTTAGACTACAAATGTTAAGCTTAAATGGGGAAATAACAAAACCCTAATAGGCCGACAATAACAAACTGAAAACAAAATAAACATCTAATAAAATTAGACCGAAATAATAAAATACTAATTAAATACTATGGAAACCCTCCTACATCAGCGTCCTCCACCTCTGAAGAACTCAACCCCAAGTTCTCATTCTGATAAAGAGTTTCCCATGCATGTTTCCTCCTCCAATGAACAAGAGACCACCTTCCTGAATCTCATTGCTTCAACCAAGAAGACTTAGTTGGTGTAAACATATTCAAATGACCTTTAGGATTCCACTGCTCAAAGTAAACAGTGAACACAATCTTTTTTATTAGCCAAAAGTTGAATAAACAAAGAGACTCAATCCTAGTTCTACTCTGTATGCAATGGCCATGGTACCGAGCGAGGAAAACTTGTATTTTAAACTATCAACTTCAAGTGTCTCCATTGGGATGACTTCAAAAGGATCCATAATTTGAACATGATAAAAGTTAAGTCTATGATTATGAGAAATCACATTTATGTCTTGAACACTCAGAAGAAACTAAACCACATATATCAATTGTATGCTACAAAATTGTTTTCTTTGGATGTTTATGCGACCATGTCATACCCCAAATTTTGACCAGTTAGAAATTTTTATTCATATTTTAAAGTCTTTATTCGTATTTTAAGCATTCAGAATCTTTGCTTTGTTTTTAGATAAGTTACACTTTCTTTTAGTCGTTTTTAAAGTATTTAAACGTTTTATTTGTACCATAGATAAGTTAAAATATTCTATTCGCATTGTAGGCGGTTGAATCCTTTTTTGTTCATTTTTAGATAATTAAAACATTTTTGTTCGTATTTTAGAATTATTATTCGTTTTTTAATCAATTAAAAAGTTTTGTATTCGTATTTCAGAATCCGAGTAATTTTGTCGTCTCAAACAAAATTTCGGCAGAGAGGTATTTTAAAATACCTCATTTGGTTACCGAAAGGGACAATTTTAATTTTTATCTTTTTTCATTTATTTGATATTTATTATTATTTAATGCTATTTATTTACTTTCTTTTTTTATTTTACATATGTTTTTTTGTTGTTTTCTTCTCTTCACTAAAGGTTACGTTTTTTCTTCTTCTTCTTTCTTTAAAATTTTATTTCTTTTTGTTTTGTTTTAATGTCCTTTCTTTTTATTTTATTTTTTCCTTGAGTCATGTCCATGTGTCTTGTTCCCATTGGTCTTTGCTTTCCTCTTGCCAAGTCTCAGCTGCAGGGGCAGTTTGGTCCAATCTTTTTTTTATCACGTTACGTCATTACGCTTAGTTTCTTAGTTTACGTTTAATTTAGAAAAATCTTCTTACCAAAAAAAATCAAATATGTAAAACTCCAAAAATATTTTCTTAAGAAACTTTGGATTAATCCAAGTGCTTTTTCCTTTTATTTTCTCAATCAAATGTTTAATCAAATTAATATTTAATTTGAGTTTCTTGTAATTAAAATTTGACCAACTTCATCTTATTTTCTCTCATGCCTTGAGGCCTCTTTCTCTTCTTAAAACCTTTTTTTCAAAAACATTAAAATCAATCTAACCCACCAAATAATTTTTGAGAGTGAACTACATTGGTTTTGATCCCACTTGTGGGTGTGTAGGCAAAGGACCCAATCCTTCCAAATCAAATAAAAATAACAAAAACATACTTCTTCTTCCTCCATTCTTTCACTTAGACATTTAGGCAAGTATTTTCAAAATAAGTAAATTAGCACAAGATAAATTAGGCAAAAGGTTCCTACGGAGTACCGTAGTCGTGTAAGGTGCTTAACACCTTCCCTCCGCGAAATCAACCCCCGGATCCAAAATCTCTTAAAGGGTTTTTTTCTTACTTTTTCCCTTCCCACGAATAAAAGTTAAGAGTTCAAAGATTGAAGGTTCAAAACCAATTAATGATTGATACCCAAAAATCAGGAGCACAGACCAGTTGAGAGAATGTAGCTGGTAATAGCCTTTGCAAGGCCAAGATTTTCTTCTTTTTTCGGCTTACTTGAAAAAGTTGGATATCTTTCCCACATGGGCAATCCTCCAGTAACATTGGGATAGAAAGTGTGGGACATGTCAGACCTTCGGGAAAAATCAATTTGCCATGTATTTTTTAGCATATCCTCATGGTCATTAAACCAAGTCCGTGGTGGAGGAAGATACACATCACGAACAAAAAGCGTTGGATAGAACAATCCCATAGGAGAAACATTTAGAGCAGTACGTCTTATCTTGTGAGATCCTAGCAGCACTTTGCTTTCATCCAATACGTCATCGAATTTTATCATAGGTTCTCTTACTCTTTCTTTACTTTTCCCGGAACAATTAAAGTCATACCCAAAAGAATAAATTTCAGATGTTAGAGACAAACCTCAATTTATCTTTGTACTTGCATCAAATATATATGTGGTTCTGCCATTGAAATCCATTGAAATAGGAACTGATGTCACCATTAAATTCTTCACCTAGACATATTCATCGGTGACAGAATGTCCTTCGACTGGTTCTTTAATGTATTCTTCCATTGTGGCAACAAAACTATCAGCAACATTCACATTAGGTAACCCACCCTTAGTAACATTCACACCAAGCGACTTCTAATTAGGGACAATCAAATTAACTGACTCACCGCTAGCAATACCGACACCATCACTAGTAATATTAACATCAGGTGGCTTATTTTTATTGACTTTAATATTAAGATACCTTTCAATATACATTAACAAAATAGAATGATTAGCAATATCTTTAACTGTTTTACGCGAGTTACTTGCTATTCTGGAAACATGTCTCAAAAGGTCGGTCAAGGAGTAACTTTTGTTGTAACAAAACAGACAATGATGTATCAAATCAGAGATTTTTAACTTGTAGCAATCATCCTTCAGTTTTTTGTAATATCTACACTCATATTATTCCATATCAGATTCACGGGTATGTTTTGTATGGATTTTATTACGAACCCTAATAACCGGAATTGATCCTCCTCCTCTGTTCTAATTGTTTATGTTGTTTTTGTTGTTGGTGGTGTTGTTGTCAAACTTAGCTATTAACACCACCATCTGATCTGACAGAGCATTGATGGTCGTGGTTGATCAGTTGATCTCGTTGGTCTCATTACCAACTGTGGTTGTCGTCAAACTTTGCCCACTCTTCCCTCATTATCAGTTGATCTCCCACGGATGATTATGTTAGGAAAAGAACATGGGAAACCTGCTCTGATACCAACGGACGCAGTCGAAAGCGTAGGCTAGCAAGTGCTAAACCTAGATTGATAAGAAACAAGTTTGCAAGCGACAATCTTTTGAAAATAGGGTTCTAGAATCCTCTAGAAATTGAGAAAACTCTCAAAAATATTATTGAATGAATAAGAGTTTCTCTTAAACTACAACTGTTAAGCTTAAATAGGGAAATAACAAAACCCTAATGGCCGAAAATAACAAACTGAAAACAAAACAAACAAATAATAAAATACTAATGAAACGCCATGGAAATCTTCCTACATCACTACAATTGACGCAGTCAGAAGCGTAGGCTAGCAAGCGCTAAACCTAGATTGATAAGAAACAAGTTGCAAGCCACAAACTGGTGAGAATAGGGTCCGGAATCCACCAGAAAATGAGAAAACTCTCTAAAATATTGTTGAAGGAATAAAAGTTTCTCTTAGACTACAACTATTAAGCTTAAATAGGGAAATAACAAAACCCTAATGGGTCAAAAATAACAAACTGAAAATAAAACAAACAAATAATAAAATTAGGCCGAAATGAAATACTATTATAGACTCCCAACTAGGACTTCAAAATATTCCAATCCAACTCCTAATTTAAGTTTTAATTAATTTATCCTTTTCTATTTGATTGAATCAAATTTAATTGACAATCCAAAATTCTGAAAGTCAAAATTATATGATCTCTAATAATAATTAATTAAAAAAATGATTTCTAATAATTCAAAGTAAGTTTATATAATATTCATTAAAACTTATCAAT
>Ga0228710_1006527_pt1 | contig 17632 bp, 13 predicted proteins | sample MedpolnodulmetaG_FD_177995 | JGI IMG/M metagenome (GOLD analysis project Ga0228710, IMG submission 177995) | Root nodule microbial communities from Medicago polymorpha collected in Santa Monica, California, United States - pink nodules | ecosystem: Host-associated > Plants > Roots > Nodule...
AACCTCATCATGCTACGGAAATCAGGGGCATATTTAATAAAAAGTGCCCCAAGCGGCTTACTGACATGCTTACAAAAGTAAGAAATAAGGGGAAAAGACCTAGTTGGATGGGACAAGATGCATATGATGGACTTCTTGACTATTAGAAAGGAGACAATTTCAAGAAGCTTTCTTCACAGAATAAGACTAATCGGGGTTCAATCAAGGGAGGAGCTTTCCACACCACAGGTCGTAAGGCTCACCATGACGTAGCACTAGACATGGTATGTATTCATTAAATTCTTTAAATGTCTAATTCATTGCTAGATTTTTTTTGTTTGTAATTTCCCTTAAATTTGACCCATGAAATTTGTTTCATGACTAGAACGACCTATCTATCCCGATGAGCTCTTCTTGTTCACGCATATGAAGAAGTCTGGTGATTGGGTTGAAAGTCATGCTGGAAAAACTTATGTAAGTTATTTATTTTAAAATTTTGAAGTTGGCAATGAATTACCAGTTGCATTGGTGCAAATATGAACTGTATTTTTTTCTCAGTCAAGATTACGAATCCAAAATCAGAATCTGAAGCATAAGTTTGAACTAATTGCATTTATGCTGCTCATAGCATATCAATATATTTTTCTACGGAGTGTGAGTCCTTGTTATTCTGTTATTGCTGCCTTACTGATTTTTCCAGTTTTCTTGTTTTGTAGTTTTGTTTTGGGAGTGTTTCTATCTGCTATTGTTTATTGTTAAGTTATTACAATCCCACAAAAGAAGGCACATACACAAACATAACTATTACTAAATAATGAATTCACACCAGTTCACCAATGAGGCCCGAAGTGTTGAAAGGATTTTCCCCCTTCATTTTGAAACAGAACTGCATGATTAGGATTAGCAATTTGTGCAGCAGGCATTTCACTAGTAGTTATATATGCATGTTATCTTATGGAATAAGCATGAAACATGCACTATACATGTGTTTACTGATTTGACAATATATTAATAAGGTGTTTTTTTACCAGGAAAACTATCAAGAGCGTCTAACTCAGCTAACAAAGATTGATGAGGACTCTGCTGATATGCAAGAGGTGGATGGAGAGACAAGAATTCGATTATGGGCAGATGTTGCTGGGGGTATTTCACGAGGTCGGTGTTACGGTACTTGGGCTTTGTCTGCCAATATTAGACCAGGTGTACCTCATCTAACTCAAGAGTCTTGTCCCCCTGAAAATGAGATGATTGAGATGTTTCGTTAGGAGGCAGCTGCAGCGCGTGCAGATGCTACTGCAGCTAACCAAAGAGCCGAGGAAGCAAACCAAAGAGCTGTTGAGGCTGATCAACGTACCAAAGAGTTGGAGAACAAATTCTATACTGAAATGGCAGAATTTAGGCAACGGATGACAGCTTTAGAGAATCAACCAGGTGATGGTTCTTGCAGTATGATTCAACCTCGTACTACTCAACATCCACATTATGACGTTGCTCTCGATGATCAATCAGAGGATGACCTCACCTAATCATTGTTGATGTTGTAGTTTTTGTTGGATATAGCCAAATTGTCATGTTTTTTTGGATGACCTCACCTAGTCTCTTGAACTATTGTCACCTTATGTTTTGACTTTAGGCTTATGTTTAGTTTCTACTAATTTTACATTTAAGACTTCGCCAAGCTTTTTTGGATGACCTCACCTAGTTCTCTTTGAACTTGTGACACATTATGTTTTGGCTTTAGGATTATGTTTACTTTGTACTAAATTTATGGTAAGACTTCATTATACTTGCGTTTTTTTTTAATTTATCATTGGATGCCTCAATTTCAAGTTAGCATCCACAATTTCGAAAGCTAAACTTGACAGAATTTAGTTTTCTAAATTTTCATTTTAGCATTCACAGCCATGGATGCTAAATTTAGCCAACTTTTAGCATCCATTTTTATAGATGCTAATTAGCGTCTACATTTCATACAATTTTAATACGTATTTAGCTTCAATTTTAGCGTCAGTTGGATGCTAGTGTTTAGCATCCAAGATTTTATTGTCGTCAATTTTTTGGACTCTATACTGACTCTAAAAGGCTGCTAGCATCCACAATTTGCCTTTTAGCATCCATTTTACAGCTGAATCTAAAACACCATTTTCTTGTAGTGATTACATGTAAAATATAAATAGTATTTTATATTAAATTTTTATTTTGATTAATTTATAAGTATAAATATCTATGACTTTTAAATCGTAATAATTTTTAGTCAAAAAATTAAAAAATAAAAAAAGTTTCGAGGGAATTTTTTTTATCTATACTATATATAAAGAAAACTACCCCTTTCAGCACTTTAAGGTTGAATTTTTCTTTTCAAAAATATCCCCAATTTTCAATACAAATAATACATGTAACAAATAGATAAAATAAATTTAAATATTAAAACAAATGTAACAAACACGATATGAATATATATATTTTTGTTTCTTTTCCTTTATCATTTAAAAAGTGTAACAAACTAGATGAATATATTTATACTTACTTTTTCATCATTCCAATTATACCCTTAAACAACTTTTTCTATAATTAAATTGTTGTTGGTATCATTAAAAAAAGAATTTAGATTATATTTTTGTTTGTTATATTATTGGTGTCATTAAAATAAGATATATAATCATGCTTAGTTTGGTTTGTTATAACTTGAAAGTAACAAACATTTATATTTTTAGTCTTAATCAAAATTTCAGAAAAAGATACTGTTCATAATTTTCAAACTTTAACATAATCCTCATCTTTTCGCTAGTTTAAATAATATGAATTAGTAGTATACACAAATGTCTTTTTTTTGTCTATACACGAATCTCTTTTCTACCCTTAGATATAAAAGGTGTAATACATTTAATTTAATTTAATTATGGGATTTATTAATCAAACTGTAAAAACCAGGTTATGCTTTATGCATGATTTGTATCATTTTTTTTTTTACGAAAACAAAACGATAAAAGGTGAATCTGCGAACAAACTCACAGCACCCAAGTTAATAGCATAAAACAACAAAATACCTAAAAATAATATGATAAAACCTAAGTCACCGAAATTCACATGCTTCCAGATCTTCAACGTTGACGCCCAAATCATTGGTTGAATTTGTAATTGACTGATGCCGATATTTCAATAGGAAATAAACGAACACTGCGACAAGACGCGAAATCAAACGCCCCACAAGACGAACAACACAACGTTGCACTTAGACGACGAAATCACAAAAAACACAAAAGAAAAAACTTGATATATGTGAAAACCACTTATTTAAAATGAAAGAAAAGGGAAAAAAGATGTAGAGGGGTGATTCTAGGTCAAAAAATGACCTAAAACCACCCCTCCTCGATGAACGAAAGAGAAAGAAAGTTTAGAGAGAAGTTGGAGTTTCTCTCACTACAAAACTAAGGCCGGCTTGATTTGTATCATTTGTATACAATAGAATTGGTACGTAATTGGGATTTACCATCAGTTAGCCAAAAGGAATAATATTATCAACACACTCACACGCAGACATCCCAACACTCTATCTTTAATCGATTAAAATTAATATTGAGCCTACCAAATCATTTATATCCAATCTAAATTTGGTGGGATTTGTATAAAATTTAACCAATGAAAAGAGTGGATTAGGTTGTATATGTTTCTAAAAGAGTGTATTAGAGAACATGTTGGAAACACTCATATGTTATACTTATGCATGCTAACTTGTGTCATCAAACATACAGATAGAATTTTCATTTTAGAAGTGATAAAGTTTAAATTTCAAAAAATTGGAATGCACGATCTGTAACTTTGATATTTATATTTGGTTCGCTAATTTGTGCCGAATACAAATTATATTCTCCTTAAAATTATATTTCCTTAGTTTCAAAATAAATGCGGTAGTTAGTCATTTCACATATGGTAAGAAACAATTTTGATTGTTAATATCTTTAATTATCTATTGTAAAAAATTATAAAAATTTATTATTTTAAAAAATTTATTGAGACAAATCAAACAACATCTTACATGCTAACATTTGTTTATATATAAGTTGAAAAATAAGGTCACATTAAGTTTTGTGAATAGTGCATATTATTTTTTACGTTTTGAATAGTACACATTGTAAAATACGACTTGTATTTTGAAACAGAAGAAGTAATATGTATCTTCTAACATATGGTTGGTCTAGTAATTAACAAAAGAAGATTCACAAGTTTTAAACAAATGGCCAAACCAATGGAGAACACTTGATTAATATGGATGGCCAACAAAAAGTTCTTGTAAAAAATTCATAATTATTAAAAACGGTACTTTGTTAAATCAGTTTAATATGTATACATTGACAAAGTTTAATATGTTAAAACGCTTTGGAATTGGCTTTGCTTAGAGTTGAATCTTGTAATCGACCTTTCCTCTATACAGGCGTTGCTCCTTTGCATCGCTCAACATTGCTCCTCTCAAATGTCTGATATTTATTTGGCTGCAATTGTCCACATGCTTCACTTGCTATGGTGGGCTAGGAATAGTCTTCGGTTCTCTTCGAATAGCACCACCATGCATGTTATTCAGGTGTGTGTGCACTGCTTGATTGGTACGAGTGGTAGCTTGTCCTCCGGTAAGTGTATTGCTTTAGATGCTTTGCTAATTGATTTGTTCTTGGTTCCTCATCATAATCGGCAGATCAGGGAGGTTGTTTCAGTTTGTAAGAAGGCGCCTACAGCTTTTTGGGTCAAGGTTAACACTGATGGCTCTGTTATTGGTAATCACGGTGCCTGTGGTGGCTTCTTTCTAGATCATTTAGGTACGTTCTTTGGTGCCTTTACCTGTAATTTGGGTAGCTGCTCTGTTTTCATTGTTGAAGTGCATGGTTTTATTCTGGCTTTGGAGTATGTTGCCCAGAGGAGGTGGTCGAACATTTGGTTAGAAAGTGACTCAACCAGCACTTGTTTAGTCTTCAAAAACTTGTCGTTGGTCCCGGTTTTGCTTCGCAACCGGTGGCACAATGCTCGCTCTCTTGTTATTCAGGTTATTTCCTCTCACATTTTTCGTGAAGGTAACTATTATGTTGATCGGTTGGCTTATATGGGCACTCAGTAGATGGTGCAGTTTGGTTCTCGGTTTTACCTACTATTTTGTAGCCGGACTTTTATTGAGACCGTTGTGGTATGTCTTGGTTTAGATTTCCATTGGTGATTGCTGTTATTTACTTATATTTCTTTTTCTTTTATGTTTTTTTTCTGTTTTTCCTGTTATTTTCTGCGAGAGTTTTGACCTAGTCTCCCCTCTTGTATTTTTCTCCCTTTTTTAATAATATTTCGAGATTAGCGGTAGAGGATGGGGGTTCATCGAGCTATCAATATAGTTGGGATGTCGTTGTTTCCCCTTGATGCATGTCTTTTTTCATGGTTTAGCGAATATATATATAATGGAAATATTTTAGAAATTAATTTATAAAATAAAACTATGATGCAATTTAATTTAATACATATGTAAAAAAGATTTATACCTTCAGGATACAAGCAAATCATCTCTTTTTTCTTTTTTTAAGAAAGCAATCCATCTCTTATTAAATACACTTTTATTCAATAATAAAATCATATGAATATGAAATCAAAAATTTTAATAAAAAAATGTAACGACACCCATTTCATACCAATAACTATGATATAAAATCCATGTCACTTTCTTTTTTAAAATAAAGCTTGCATATCCTCACGTGATGCATCGCTCTTCTTCAACAATACTCAATCTGTCTGCGCAACATAAAAATGGCAAAATAACATGAGATGGGAGAGTATCTAAAAATCCTAATTTTAAAGGTGAGGAAAACACAAGAAGAAATAAATTGTGTTGATTTTTTAAAAAAAATTCTAAGTGTTTGCAGTGGCCATAGTCTGAATGTGTTTAGAGTATGAGTCAAATTTAAAATCTGAGGAGTACTCAGAATATGTTGCAGCGGAATAAAGGAAACACAAAGAGAAACGTGAGAGCGAGAGAAAAAGAAGACACAAAGCAATTATACTGGTTCCTTCTATAATTCAAGAGTAGTCTAGTCCCCTTGCACTTCCAATGAGGTTTCATTATAATCACAACTTATTAGAAATGCTCAAGGACACAACTAAGAGACTTCAAATGCTCAAACACACAAGCAAGAGACTTCTAAGAGTTTTCAAATAAACAAAATTTGTTCTTACACTTGATATACAATCAGAGGTGTAAATAATACAAAACAGAACATATTCTTTTACTTAGAATTTCTAAGATACAAACTTTGATAAGAAATTCTTAAGTGTTTTATGCGCTTTTTAATTTTACAGAGTAAGTGCACAATTTAAATAGCAGAGTCTTGTTATAGTTCTTCAAGTCTTCGGCTCCTTATATAGGCAAGGATTTGAGAGCACTTGGAAAAGAGTGTCATTGCATTAAAAGTCGTTGAAAAGCTTCAAATCAAGGACGTTAGGTCATTGCCTGATATGGATAATGTTGTTGGTTAGACAATCAAAATTCCTTTGCTAAAAATGGAATTATCCGTTAATTCTTGTTGTCCTTGGAATTCTTTGTTTGTTTCTACATGCGGTCAGAAGAAGACAAGTTGTACTATCAGAATCTTGATAGAGACAACTATATAAGAAGACAAATCTGATGTGGCTTTTGGTTCCCTCAGGATCTTCTGTACTTCAGAGTCTGGAGGTCTTCAGGATCTGATGCACTTCAAAGTCTGATGCAGATTTTCAGCTTCTTAGTGACATTCTATCTTCTAATCTAAAACATTGATTTATGGTTGTCCTTTCTTCATATCTTCTATCATAGTCTTTAAGCTTCTTTTTGTGCTTTTGATTCTCTTATACATGTTCAAATCTTGTTAAATTTTAATCAATGGTCCTACACACTTTAACATATATTAGCATATCCAATTGTTCTTTAATACATTGTTATCATTAAAATTCAAAACTCTAGAAGAATTGTATAAACTAATTTTGTTTCAACAAACTTAAGTAGTATAAATGTCAAAATTGATAAGTCATATATCTTGATTGGAGTTTGAGCCCCGCTTTTTTCATTTATATATGCTATGAGTTTTCAATTGATTTTGTAGTTTCTTCTATCTACGACAAAAAAAAATGTTTACCGTATAAAGTAAGGCAATTTTGATTGTTGTATTGAATTTGAATATAACATCTATTTTATTTTAATTTTATAAAAATAACAACGATATTCATTCATATTTAAAGGTACATCAGATATAACTATAAATTCAACATCGATAAAAGAAAGGATAAATTTGTAAAAAAAAAAAAGTTACAACATCAAAGTTAATAGTATACAACTGCAAAATGCGTATAAATTTGACCTAATTAAAAAACTGATGATCACCATATGTCTAGTTTGTATCGTTGGGAACACCAAATTCATTAATTGAATCACTAGATTAATGATTATTTGTCGATTAATGATTATTTGTCGATCCAAACTGAACAAAATTACACCGTAAAAAAAATGGGAAAACAAAACAATACCAGACTAAGACGAGAAATAAAAACAACGGTGCACTAAAATGACAAAAATAAAATGTGAAAATCACTTATTTAAATGAAAAGGAAGTGAAAACAATTTAGAGGGGTAATTTCAGGTCAAAAATTGACCTTAAATCACCCCTCCTTGGTATATGAAGACGAAGAAACAAGGGTTGAGGAAAAAGGTGTGGATGGTGTGGGTGTGTGTGTGAGAGAGAGAGCGAGCGAGGTGCTATATAATTGTACTAGATAACAACAAGAAAGGTTAATTAAGTAAATTGTCCTTATAAATATTCAGAATTTTGTTTTTAGTCTCTACAAAATAAAAGAACACTTTTTAGTCCCTGCAATATTTTTACTTTAGCATTTTTGGGACAAAAAATATTGACGGAAAATTTTACAAGGATTTAAAAATGCAATTTTATTTTGTAGGGATTAAATAAAATTCTAAATACTAGCGGAAAGACGGGCACTATCGTGCTCGTCTGTCTACTCTTTCTACTGCGCTAATGCATGTGATTATTTTATTATGTTTGTTTGTATAACTTTGATTAAAATTTTAAAATTTTAAAATATTTATAGAAATTATTGATATATTGATTTATAAACGAAATATTGTCAAGGCATATAACAAAATTATTTATGAACTCAACAAATTTTAGTTTACCTACATATAAAATAATAATCTTTTATTGTTTATTCTAATAGTAATTAGTAACATCATAAATGACATGTTATGTAAAAGAAACATTGTTATGATTGCGATAAAAGAATATTTAAAAACTAAATTTTTCGTAAAGTCTTCATCTTCTCCTTCTATTTTCCCTTATTTAATGAGAACTTTTGTTGAATTTTGAGAAACTCCTCTTGATAAAGCTACATATAATTGACCATAGCTGAAAACATGTCGTGGAAGATAGATTCCGACATTGGGAATGGTCTGCCCTTGTGACTTATTTATGGTAATAGCAAAACTTAGTCTAACAAGAAATTGTTTTCTACTCAGCACAAAGGGAAGTCCTGAACTCGCATTTGTTTTAATTTAATTCTGGGCAAGAATGCTCTTTTTCCAACATTGCTTCCTGTTAGGATTTCCACGTCCAACATATTCTTAAATAAACCACGACATAACAATCATGTCCCATTACACAAGCCATATCTAGGATCTATGTTTCACTACAACATCAAAGGTGCACCTTTTTTTACCTTTAAAATATGTGGTGGGATACTTCCTTGAGCAATTGAGTTTAAGAACTCCTGTTGATATAAGTTATGAGTATCCCTTTCAACCTCGTCAAATGACAACAAATTATGTTCTTCTAATGGAAACTGATAGATAATTATGTCATTCAATTTTTGAACATCATCATTTGTAGGTGTAATTATGAACTCTCATTGTGGAAAAATACAATTAATAAGAGTTTGTATTGACTGTTCTCCTTCCCATGGTAATGCAATTTGAGGAGGTATCCTCACCATATCATTGGGTTTAGTAGGTTCAACACCGTCACCAATTCGCATGAAGAAATTGTGCAAATTCAGGATCATTCATTGATCACATATTTTGTACCAAACGTAGGACCTTGGTATTAGCCCACAAATAAGACCTAATAATACATGCAGATATCATTTGTGCCTTACTACCTTTTTGAATAACCGGAAGTACTTGACGAAAATCTCCACCCATGATCATAACTTTTTCACCAAATGGAACAACACAGTCTAACATATCTTTTATTTTTCAATCTAATGCTTCTAAATAATATATGTTTGTCATTGGGGCTTCATCCGAAATTATGGTAGCTTCTACTCTAATAAGCTTTGCAACTGATTGAACCAATGGTTCAAAGGCCATGACATGTGCCTCAAACCCAACCGGTCGAACCAGTAATTCTGGGTCAACCTGAAGTGATATTGGTGGATAGAAATAATAATGTCAATGACGTTGTTAGGAATGTCCAACAACAAATCATAGGAATGCATAACAATATAGCCAATTTGGTCGAAAATATAATGGCTCAAAATGGTTTGAATATTGGCCTACATAGGCCAAACTTTGGTTCTCCTTTGTCATAGTTGGTATTACAATATGAACTTCCTAGGGGTTATAAAATTCCTAAGTTCACCACGTTTGCATGGGATACCAGTGAGCCCACTGTCGAGCATATTGCAAGGTATTTGACATAGGCAGGAGTAGGGGTGGACGTCGGACGGTTTCGGTCGTTTTTCGGTTGAAAAATAGCAATCCGTCCATAACCACGGTTAATATATATCAATCCATTTCCGTCCGTTTTAGAGCTCGGTTTAGTCGGTGTCGGTTGTTTCGGGTGACGGATTGGATCGGACGGTTTGCACGGTTTATATTGAAACTAAGTAAAACATTAAAAAAAAATACCGCTGTCAAGATTGGGAATCATGGTCACCACTCACCACCATCAAATATGGGAGAAGAGAGTTGCAGAAACACACAAAAAAGAGATGTAAAAAATAAGAAGTTTATATAAGAAAAATGAGAGAGGTTTCTTTGTGCTACAAAGATAGAAATTCATGATGTGGAACCATGATCATGAATGAATATACATGAAGTCCTGAATTCCATTTCCACGTTGTTGGGCTTGCTCTCTTCACTGTGTTTTCTCACCCCACATACCAAAGAAAGAGATGATCTTGTAATGGTTATTTTGTTTATTATTTGTTTAGTTAAAATGGCACATGCAAGTCACGTGATATGTTAAAAGAAACACAAAATATAAAATCTCAACCACTCAAGTTTATAATAATGTACATTGAATCCAACAGCTGCTAAGCTTCCATGTCAGCAATCCTAGTGAATCCAAATCCAATACAACAAACGTATACTAGCTATCTTCTTCTCCAATGGTTCTACTTCCCTTCCTTTTATACTGCCGCGGCGAGAGACACATGCGAGCATCCACTACCAACTATGAAAACATCCTCAAAATCACAATATCTCATACATATATCGGTCGGATCGGTCACCGTAAGACTCCTTTCTCCCAACCGAACTCGACCAACGGTACCCATCACAACCCCTGAAAATACCCTGTCAAACCCGAACAACCAATTGAAACCGACCGCACGGGTGACAGGTCTCGTGGGTCGGCCGGATTCGGTTGGACAACAGAATTTTGTCCACCCCTAGGCAGGAGATCTAGCAAATGATGAGAATTGGAGTTTGAAATATTTTCCAAATTCTCTAACAAATTAAGAATGCCTTTACATGGATCACTACTCTTGCAGCTCATTCAATCCAAAGTTGGACTGAATTAGAAATGTTATTCCATGAATAATTCTACATGGGCAAATCTATGATAAGTCAAAAATATTTCTTATATCGAATCGGACGAAGCCAATCAAGAATTCGACATAGCTTTTGGCGATGTCGAAACAAAGGAGGTTGACATTGCTGAACTAAAACCAGGGGCCCCTTATACATGTAAATCGTTAAGGTTCTCTGATGGGAACAATCCTGTCGAACCAAGCAATGAAAGATATCTTCCAAAAACATCTACCTTCCACGCAACCAAATGCGACGAGATCTATGATCTCTTAGTTGCTGATGGTAAAGTGGTAGTACCCAAGGATTTGAAATTCCCACCACTAGAACAACATCAAAAAAGAGGTTTTTGTAAATACCATAATTTTTTGGGACATAACACCTCACGATGTTCCCTTTTTAGGGATTTGGTTCAGAAGGGTCTCAATGAAGGTAGATTGAAGTTTGGAAACAAACCAAAGCCTCAAATGCAAGTAGACTCTGATCCATTGAAGGATGTGAGCATAATTTACACTGACATTGCAGGTTGCAATATGGTTGAAGCAACCATTGATGTTGTCGAAGACCTATCCGTCGAAGCGAAAGTGGGAACAGAAACTGATGTTGCAGAATGTCGAATGGTGGACATCATTAAAGATGCAGAACGCATCGAAGAGACTGCTCCATATCCACAGTTCAACGAAAAAATGTGCAGATGGGTAATGATGTCGTTTGGAGTAAAGAATGATGGAGCAACATACCAAAAGGTAAAAGAAGTTATCACATCTGATCAAAATGCTTGGATTAAGATTACAATTTACTTGGCTGAAATAAAATCAAGAAAGCCCTAAAGGCTAAGTATTGGCAAAATATGGTTAAGAGACCATTGAAACGAAGATATTGTCGCAATACTTAAGTCGAATCTTAAAGAATAATGGTTAGTTAACCATAAGAGTGATCGTATCTTTGAGATAGAATTGATGTGTTCCCTAAATAAAAACCGAATGGTAAAATTTGGAAGCTTTTCAAGCATTTTCTGTCTCAAAACCAGTGCAGCTTCCTTTACAGTTCTTTCGACATTTAATGGATTATACACAACTTCAAAAAATTTATGGAAAGCCTGTATCTTTTTGACATGCATACCTTTGCGTTTCTTGGACTCGCTCTACAAAGAAGGAAAAGCAATGGTCAACTTGGCACGAAACGTCGTTTCATCGACAAAGTGAGCAAAATAATACGAATGCCACCATAAAGAGAAACTTTCATTGCACTCATTAGAGATCTGGAAGAAGATAGGCTCAATAGTTGGGGCTAGACCATTACAAACGCTAAGGTGTTGCTGGTACGGAGCTTCCGACATTTTGCGGAAGTTTTCATAAATGGTCTCACAAAATGTGGCAATAGCCGCCGGTTTAAACTAGCTTGATCCAAATTGATGTGATACCAAATGAGGGTAATAGCCAATGAATTTGAAATCATTTTTTCCAGTAGTTATTCTCACAGGAAGAAAAGTGGGAGTCAGATAAGCTTTCCACACTTCGACATTGTTCGTCAGGTATTTGGATTTCTTTGTTGGAAATTCCCTTTGAAACCACTTAGGACCTAGCTTACGACCAACAAAAGGAGCCATAGTTGGTTCAAAGATGTCACATCTGAAAAAAAGACATCATAGTACTCCAAGAAGTTTTCGACGATAGACTAACCAGTAATCTTCTTAGTGAGATGAGCGAGTCGAAATCCTTCAATCTTTCGACAATTAACCTTTTCATCATGGACTGGTAGAATGTGAAAATTTAGCTTCGTTTCAAAGGTAGCAACGAGCCACAATTGGAAGAACCACCAAGGACCAACGAGATTAAGGGGTTTGCCTTCAATCAAACCTTTCATAGTTTCGCACCCGACCTCGATGGAGTTGTACAAAGTTCCCAGAAGTAGCCTCCCCAAGCTAAATGAATGACCTTCATGAAGTTGAATGGCCAGGGTAACGTATTGCTTAGCTATTTGATGTCAACGAGTGCAAAAGACATATATAGTGGCTAAGCCAGAAGGCAAGAAAAGCAATGTGCTCTTCGTTATAAACTTCAGTGGTGCTTTTGTCGAAGTATTTGTTTATGAATGCACCATAAGGAACTACGTCCAACTTGAAGTGTGTCATTTTCTCTCGATCAGGATCATAAGACTCGCCGATTGGGGGTTGTCCAGTAATGGCAGCCGCGTCGAACAGGGTAGGTGACAATGGACCACACTTGAGTTGCATGGTGTTGGTGGAACTTCCCCAGAAGTGCATCGCAGCCAATATGAGGTTTTTATCATAATTTAATCCGGTTCTGGAAATTTGGATTAGATTGTAAATGCCTAGGGTTCTCTAGAACGAGGCTTTCTTTGATTCTACTTTCTTTAACCAATTCAGAAAGGCAAGGGCATGGAGAGCTAAAGGAGAAGATCTAAAAACTCGGTGGGCCATGTAAGACATATTTGGAATATCCTCCGAAAAGACTAGGGGTTTTCGACCCTCATAACCAAGAAAATTTTCCTCAAGTTCTGGAGTTTTCAGTTTGGGATCTGGGTAAGGCCCTAGGAAAGCGTAAACGGTACCAGAAACAGAATACAGAATCAATACCTGAGATTGCCAGATTTTTGCTTTCTCTGCATCTAGGTCAGGTTCTGAAGCGTAAGCTTGATTGTTCTTCAGTATAAGAGCTTCCAAGGTGGCTGCAAAGGGGATTTCTTTGACTTTAGCGAATCCATCTACTTGATTGCTAGCAGAAGCCATTTTTTGAATTCAAAAGTTTTCTGGAATTTTCTTGATTAACAAATTACTGTTGCTAAAGTAAAGGGCAAGTGAAACGAGTTGTAACGAGTGGAAACACGATGAAGAGCAAAATACCCTTTTGGCTATGGAGCCGATTAGACGTCGCCACGTGTGTGTCGCGATGGATATGATCAATGGTTGGCAGTTGGTATTTGTTTTACCAAGGTGTCCCACTAAGGCAATGAAATGGTGTCGACCATTGAGAAGAAAGTACTGACGGGACATGTGAAATACTTTCAAAAATACCAATGTTCTCCTTTCTTGAATCATATCGTCGAAAATGGCATTTTTGGAGGGCATTTTGTTAACCTGTAAATTCCACAAGCTCATTTAATATGGTTAACATTTGTTTGACCTTTAACTTTGCAGGAATCGAAAGGCTTTCTCATTTCAATTGGGGAGTTTTGACGAGACATCAAGCCTATAGTGCATAGTCAATGTTCGACAAAGCAAGGCTAAAAAAAGTATTTGCGTCAAATTCAAGCATTCAAGACGGGAAAGCATGATTTCAAGCATAAAGATAACGTGGGGCAAGCAGTTGTCCAAGATGGAGGAAGTGTTGATCATGTGGTTAGTGGTTCGTCAGTTATGTTTTTTAGTATAAATAAGTGTTTCCAAGCCGGAAAATGGGTCGCAAATCATTTATAGAAATCTACAACACTCAAACTACCGGCGTCTAGGGAAACGAGTTATACAGAATGTATGTAAACTGGTTTGTAGACCACCTTTATTTTAATGCATTGCATTTTACCTTTTCCTTTACGTTTACATGCTTAAAGCCTTTATCTTTTCTTTTTACTTTATATTGCTTTTGTTTGCAATCTCAAACCTGTCGAGAGATAGTGTCTTTTCTTTACAAACTCGTCCTGTTCTCTAAGTAACTTGAGTGCATCTTGTGGCTCTGTTTCAAACCTTTTTTTTCGATCAAAACCTTTGCACAACATGCTCCTGAGATCTCTAGTTCGGTCTCACTTGTAATAATTAGAATTAACCCGTAGTTTGCTGAAAACACAGGCAAACAATAGTATAACTGTCGATGTCATGTCAGCTAGTGTCATGTTGGTGGACCATTCTAAAACTAAAGTTTACCTTATTACAAATCAGTCCTCATACAAAATATTAAGGGGAATTTCAATCTTAGTGCACAAATTAGAATCTATGTTTAATTTTGATTTAATGAGAGACACAATTGCAATAAGTAAAGATATAATGACACACGTTATGGGCAAATGTCCAATACACCATATAATAATCTGACGTGACATGAATTAAATACACAAATGCTCAATAATTTACCATTTAACTTCACCAAAAAAGTTTTTCTCATGACTTCACCATAGAATTTTCCTTATGCATGTTATTGATAATTGAATTGAATTAGCTTAGTTGAGCCAAACTTAAGGTATAAATAAGGATATACAACCAAGAGAAAATAGGTACTCAAAAAATTCAAAATTGTTGAAAGATTGCATGAGAAATCTTCCAATCCAACCCATAACGAGCCATTTCTCAGACACGATTAACACCAATACGTACGTCATATAACTCATGATCCATTGTAAGACCATATCTCGAATGTAAGAATTCAGCTTTGAATGGGACATATACTGATTTGTACTGCCAGATGTATTTATTTGCAAAACAAATATTTGTTACTTTAATGAATTATTCATTAAAGATAAAATTTGACTAATTCAATGAAGTAATAAAAAATGTTGGAAAATATATCAGGCATAATACTACTCTAGAACATATTGCTTTAGTATCTCCTAAAATAAACATATTGCTTCACAAGTGAAAGATAATTGATTATGGAAAAAAAATAAGGAGAAGTATTAAAGTCAGTACAAGAGATCCAGTCAAAATAAAAGTGAGTACAACTTAATATCTTGTAGGCCTTGAAAACATGATAGTCAACCTATTTCTACATATAACTAAACCAAGACGACCGTTTAATTTTATCAACAATCAATACAATTAAAAAAATATATTGTTCTTTCTTTCAAAGAAAGGTTTAGACATTTTTCGAAGTGATTGTTTTCTTTCTTAATCAATGTATCTATTTTGAATTGCCATATTTCACTTGACTGCCTACTTTGATAGCTTATATAAAACAGATGCCATATTTCACTTGACTGCCTTCTTTGATAGCTGCTTATATAAAATAGAGGAAGAAGAACAAGGCAATCTAGATTGATGATGGCTAACGTGTATATGTCTGTACCTGTTCGATCCAAGACCCTTAAAAAAAATTATATTATTAATAACTATTAATATACATGAACTCATGAAGATAAAACAATAAATATATTTATTGTTTTACAATAGGGTACATACCCGATTTAACAACAAATATACTTTGATAGCTTATAGTGCTCTCTTATTCGATCAAATATATCAGATCCTGAAATCTGATATTTAATCGAATAATAAAGTACTATTTAACTTAACGTATTGAATGATTGTAGGGTAATTTAAGATATAAAAATATCATTGTTCCATCCCAATTATTTTTTAAGAAAAAGAATCGAATGCGGTAATTCGATGTTTATAACACTCACACCTTGCACATCAACTATTTGCACTCCAATTACAAAACTTCATTTCAATGTACAAAATATATTTTTCAACATAACATTTAATTTCACAAATCAAATATCTAACATTAATTATATATGTGTGTGTGTTAAACTTTTTCTAGATTTTTTTTTTTGAAGGAATTAAACTTTTTCTGGATAATTTAAAAATAGAGTATACATTATTAAATATTTGTATAGAGGTATAAATTTGCTAAGAGTGAAAATATATATTGCAACATCATATAAAACATGGTGACTTGCTAGTTTAGGAGCCACTTTTGCTGAAGTATGGACAACCTCATTGAGTTGTCTTCTTGATTGACCCACTAAATAGAAGATCGACATTTAGACATGCGAATGTTATGATGCACAATTGGGTATGAGGAAAACATGCATATGTGGACTTGACTGGGGTTCCATCATTTGTGGGATTAGAGGTCGGGGTTTTCATGGTATGACAAATAGTCGTAAAAGCTGCATCAAGCAAAGTGGCTAAACATGAGAAAGCGTGTTCTGACAATCAACATACTTTTATACCATTAGTTTTTGACATTTTCTAGCTTCCTAGCACATTTTCTGGCTTCCTAGCACCAGAGGTTGTTGACCTTCTACGTGTAGTTCAAATGGTCATGCATTGCAATGTCATGTCTCCTAGGTCCATGAATGTTGTGTTTACGACGATTTGTTTTGTCATCGAAAAAAGCCCAGAGGCACAACTTGTTACATGCTTACCTCCCATTTGTGTGCAGGTAATCTGAGTATATATAAATTCTATATGTTACTATAATGAAAGTTAAAAAAAAAAACCAAAACAACCGTTTAATTTTATTAGCTATCAATACCTTCATCTATACAATTTAAAAAAAAAAATTGTTTTTTCTTTCTTTCAAAAAAAGTTTCAAATTTTGTGCCAAAACATTTTTCTAACTGATTGTTTTCTTTATTAGTCAATGTATCTATATTGAATTACCATATTTTACTTGACCGCCAACTTTTAGCTTATATAAAACTCAGGACGCAGAACAAGGCAATCTGGTCTAGTCTAGATTAATGGCTGTTGTGTATATGTCTACCTGTTCGACAAGACCCTTTCAAAAATTTAAATTATTAATAACTATTAATATAGATGAATTCACGAAGATAAATCAATAAACATTAAAATCGTGAAAATCAGATACATTGGATCGAATAAGAGAGTACTATCGATAAATAAATATATAAAAGTAATCCAGCAGGGTACAAACAATATGTATATCCACTTGTAATTTCATCGATCTAAGTTAATGAGTGTATTTGCATACCCTAAAAATGCATTCATACACAGGTGCTTTGCTTCTTCTTTTTTTTTTTTTAACAATAAAAAATGATATATAATAACAAAATTAGGAAATCTCCCAAGTACAAGGTGTACCTAGGAAACCCCTAATAAATACAATCTGGCAATGTTACAAATCAGTTAGT
>Ga0228710_1006529_pt1 | contig 17627 bp, 7 predicted proteins | sample MedpolnodulmetaG_FD_177995 | JGI IMG/M metagenome (GOLD analysis project Ga0228710, IMG submission 177995) | Root nodule microbial communities from Medicago polymorpha collected in Santa Monica, California, United States - pink nodules | ecosystem: Host-associated > Plants > Roots > Nodule...
TATTTTTGACAACAAAAAAAAAAACTAAAAAGTGAATCCTTTTAAAAGGATAAAGTATTAAAACATATTAAAAATAAGATAAAAAATCAAAACGCATTTTTGGTAAAAGATAAAAGACCTAAAATATCTTAAGCCAATAATTTAATAGTATTATTTTACAAAATAATTGTCTAATTGAAAATATATATGTAAATTAGGTCTCTAAAAAACTGAAATCTTTTTAAAATATTTTTTTTAAACAAGTCAAAATGGAATATAATTAAACCAACAGTGAATCTCCAAGCACGAGGCATGCTTAAATCAGTGTCACAAATGGTACCTTGCGAAAAAGGACCACAAAAGATCAAAAAATAAATACAATTACATGTAAACACCCATACAAAGAAGCGGGTGCCGACATCAGTTGTGATAACTAAAACTAAAAGAAGACTACTTTGGTTTTAGCCACAGAAAAAAATTACTCAATATAAATTAATTAAATCTATAAATCAATTATGTAAATTTAAAAATAAAGTTATATTATTTAAATAATATGTAAAGTTATATCATTTTTTTTAAAGAATATAAAAGTTATATCATGAAAACGAGTCAAGCTACATATAACTAAAATTTAGCTCATTTAACTAACAAAATCAATTCAAAGCTCAAGTTCAAGTCATTTGGTTTATGAACCAAGTTCAATGAATTAAACCCTGAGCTCAAACCATATTCGAGTTGACTTGATTCATTGTCAACCTTACATATTCCTATTAAGAATTATTCAAACAAATTCAAATAGAAATGGTAGCAACACAGAATTGGATTTGCTGCTGTTAAAAACAACACACTTTTAATCTCAACCATTGTTTGTTTTGACAAAGTTATAACATATACAATCCAATAAAAATCCGATTGTTACAATAGAAAACTACTTTTTTTTTTTGAGTGAACAATAGAAAACTACTTGAAAAGTTGTTGTTTCTCTACGGCAACAAATTTTGGTCCGTAGTAACACCTCTTCTAACTCTCTTTTCAATATTCATTTTTATGGATGAAACTTATATAGGTTCTACCCAGTATAGAGGTCAGGTCATGTAAACTCTTTTATATACAACATTTTTTTGTTGCACTATCTGGTTAGAATTTAAGTTGAGACCCACTAAAAAGAAGTAGGAAAACTGTGCTGCATTCTATTAATAAGTTCTTAAATTGTATGTCATCGTAGGACACCAAAAGATAGTTAAGCTAGAACTCAAATTAAGTTCCATCATTGAAGATATTGTAGCAATGAAAACTATTCCACCGTCAATAATTTTTCATTTATTTTATTGTTAATGACTAAAATATTATAATTGTAGAATAAGTTTGAACAACTTTGTTAAAGTAGTAAATATTTTATGAAATAATTAATATATAACTACGTAGAACGGATCAAAACACAATTAGTCAAAGTAACAACTGATATGATGTACTACCATTGATATTGGGATATTAATAATATTCACCGAGGTGGTTGCAGAATGATGGGCCAAATTCGTTGCTCTTTCATAAGCTAATTTGTCTAGTCTACTCAACAAAGTGAAGATGCGTAACAACGTTTTTATTCTTTACAAATGAAGGGGAAAAAATGTGTCTAACAACTTGACCACCCTTGCAAATGATGATGATACTGTGTGGCATACACTTGTTAGAAATACATACCGTTTATTTATGTACATAAAACCATAAGTATCAGGTTCGATTTTCTCTGTGCCAATTTTAATAGGATAATCCATACCTGAAGGCCACACTTTAATTTCATGTTTGGAGTTGAGAAATGAATTATATCTCATGTGAAGTTTTCATACCGATTGTTACATACTGTAATTGTTTACTTTGCGGTGAATAAAATTGTTGCATTGAGAGAGCTGCCAATTTCGTTAAAAAATGCCAGTTGAAACCACCACAATATGTGAATTTTTGCCGCCATTTTTTCCTTACCATTAGTAATTGGTTAACATGGAAAGTTGGAGGAATGTATCTTATGGTAGATTCTTGAACAAGTAATGTGGAAAGATTTGATGGATTCGTTATGGAGATCCGTTGGCATCTGTGTGAGGAACATGCTGCAAAAATAAATTTGCTAGGATAAGTTGGAGTATTTGGCAAAGAAGAAACTACATTTTGTGGAAAAACATGTGTGAATCTACAAGCATATTGGTGGATCAAGTTGGTGGACCAAGTCATGCCCACCTCCTCAGCCAGGTTGCACTAAGACAAGGACAATGGAGGATCGATGATCCTGATTCAATGGTGCAAACTTTTTGTTGTGAATTCGTTGAAAAATCACATCAATAAAATACTTGATGTGTAGAGCAAATTAATCAAGCAACATGGGTGACGATTATAAACACAAGCAAAACTAGAAAACAGCCAGAGAAAGAAAGAGAGAACACACGGAAATTTGTTTATCCAGTTCGATCCAATACTGAGTTAGTCTAGGGAGAGAGCAACTCTCCCTTCCACTATAATGATGAGTTTCTTTTACAAAAGAGATATCAAAAGGTTACAAGAATTAGTCTTCAAATCTAATTCTACCCAAGTCTCAATCTCTTCCTGTGACCAAGAGACTCAATCCTAACAGTTTTTTATTCAAGGTGAATCAAAACAATCTCAACCCTAGTGTTTGTTACTAAGAATTCTCTGTAAACCCTAGTTTGTTTGTTGGCTTTTAAACCCTGTTTTCTTCACACGTTTTAATCTGATACAAGGTTTATATTTATAGTAACAGCATCCCTGAAAAATTGGAACAAATTCAGGCCAAAAAGACGTTTATGTTTTTCTGCTGTCATGCAAAATCGGGCACCGATTTTTTGCGAGACAAAAGTCTCCAAAAGACAGCCAAAATCAGGGGCCATTGTGCACAAATCGAGCGCCGATTTTGGCCTTCTAGTAAACTTCAATTTTGAGTCACTTTGAACACTTTTAAATTCGTTATTAGTAAAAAAAATAAGGAGAATGCTAACCATTGCCCTTCGGGGCATTGGATAAGGGGACAAAAATAGAAATATAGTATTGGAAAATGGTGAAAAGGGATAAATTTAACTTTTTAAAAGTCAAAATGTTGTTGAAACCAATGCAAACATGAGACTTTTGTCTTCCTTAACCATTGTCGTGGGGCCAATGGTTAGCAAGACCCTAGTTAAAATTATAGGAATAAAGTTCTCAAATATATGAAAAGGCCAGGTAGTTACTATTACTACCTACATATAGAAGTGTCAATAGAGCCCCAAATTCAAAACCCACTTAAAAAAGCCTCCACCAAGTCCACTAAATTAAAACCCCTTAATTCAATAAAATTATTCGGGGTCAAGCCCACTATAAAATCTACTTATTTGTGGGTCTAAAAAAGTCTCATATTAATTATTTTAAAAAAAAGTTTTTTTTGGGCAAAAAAAAGTTTCTTTTTCGATAATTTTTTTCGGTAAAAAGAAGTTTTTTTTGGGTAAAAAAAAGTTTTTCTGGTAATTTTTTTTTCTTTTGGGTAAAAAAAAAAGTTTCTAAAAATTTTGGGGTTTGGGGCCTTTTGATTTTTTTATTTGTGGGTTTGCATAAATGTGGCCCTTTTAATCTTGTGAATTTTCAAACCCCCTTACTATGTGGGTTGGGGCCAAAACTTCAGGTCACGTGATATTGACATCTCTACCTACATATATTGCATGTTTGAAATCGTAGGGAGTTTCAAGAAATTACAGTCTTACTGTAATTTTGTTAAAACTTTAAATATGGATATAGTAAAATTATGGTGATCCACCGTAAGTTTGTTGAATTTAATCAATCCAAATAAACAAACAATCAACTACATTGCGTTCTTTTTTCTCTTTCTCTTACTTTCTTTCTCTATGTTATGTCCATAAAAAAAGAAGCAAGAAAATATCTACTTGAAAAAATTATCTAAAAATAGTTGTAAAAATATTATTTATCTGATAAAAAATGTAGTTTTGCACTAAAGCCCGTGCACAACCACAATTCGCGGGCAATGTCCACATTTTTTATTTTTTTTAATCAAGTAGTCTAGTGGTTAGAGCTCACATAATTTAATTGTAGAGAAATGGGGTGTCCGGGGTTCGAACTCCGACCCCTAATATATAATATCTCTGGCAACTGAGCTACCGGGGATATGTCCACATCTACCACGCATACTTTTAGACTAAAACGGCATATTCCAATCTTATGTTATCCCATTACAAACCGACATTATGCACATATTAAATCATGATGATTATGATTACTGAGACTATTCAACGCAAATCCATTGTTTGACAATTGATAGGAAAAACATTACTAGAATTTGTGAGTTTGAAACTGGTGCTGAAGTGGGCCCTGTTTCTCCTGTTCCGACACGAGGGAACGAAACACAGAACTATGTGGAACAATTACAATGGACTAGTTTGGTTTAGGATTATTTTTTTATGGATAGTATTGCTTTAGAATTAAAAACCCGTTATCAAATCATTATAATTTCTATATATCTATTTGTTTATATTTATCATCTTGAGTTAGGCAAAGGTGATTGAGATTTGATAAATGAGCATGATATGTGCTAATCTTTGATTGGCTGCTTCATTTTTTAAATCATTGAACTATGATTTTGCCATTTTGTTGAACTGCCTAACTCTAGGAGGCAATCTTATTCTTAGGAATGTTTATGAGTATGATTAATAATTTAAAAAAAAACATATATCAGTCTGGGGATTATGAAGTAACAAAAAAAAAACACTGATTGATGGGATAAGCTCACAACTTGTAACTATATTATGTCTATTTTTTTTAAAGGGTTTTGTAAGAAAACATCCATGAATGTATCTTTTAGCAATTCACGTCTTAAGGTGTGATTATCAACTTTTTAGTTATAACTTACTAAAAGACACCTTTATAAAAAATAGTTGGTGTCTTTTAGCAAATGCCTATAGAAGGCGTCTTCCAGCAAAACCCTTCTTTAAAATACTCATCAATGTGCTCTGAATATTATCTTTTCATTTAATCAAAATACGAAATATTATCATGTTAATTGTGTATTTATCTTTTTGAAACTTTAAAAAGAATAAATAATGGTTTAAATATTAGTCCATGTCCATACTTAACAATTGTGTAATTTGAATGTTTGAATTGCATATTTCATAAAACACTGAGTTATATTGAAGGATGAATAATCTAATGTATATTGCTTCTGTTAGGTTAAAGAGTTTTTTTTTTTGTTGAGGAATTTAGGTTAAAGAGTTATTTTCATCAGGAATTTATTTTTTTTGTTTCTATTTTAGTTCTTTACAAATGTCTCAGATTTTTTTTTTTTTAGGGAAATGTCTCATAATACATGTTAGCATGATTTTTTTTTTCAATCTACTTTTTTTTGGGTGGTTGACTTTTACAAGAATGTTCTCGACGTACTAGTATTTTTTTATGGAAAATGATAACCGGTGCCTCGGGGCACTGGTTAAGGATACTAAAAAGGAAAATTATATAGTAATTATTGCATTGAAAACTGTGTAATTAATCCATAAATAAGTCAACAAAGTTTCCTTTTATGGTAATAAATTCCTTTTTTTGTATGCTTAACCACCCTTTTTTTATTTACCAAGAATTGAAGAACATACAATTTTTAAGCTTTAATTTGTTTATATTCTATGACACACTTGTGACGCAATCAGAGATTTCTAATTATTTTCAGAAAAACAATAGCCAACAGTGTATAGCTTACCTAATTAATAACCCAAACACTATATCAACAATAAATATTATTTAATTTTATCTTTAAAAAAAAATATTAAAACGAAACTAAACTTGAATCCAAACCAATTCAAAGTGTTTGAGTTGAACAATTTTTTAATCGGCACAAACTCAAACCAAACCTTTCAAATTTGATCATGATTGGTTTGGATAAAAAAAATTTAAGACTCATACAAATTCAACAAGGTCGCACATATATATTCTATTGTTTATTAATATTTTATCAATTATATACTTACACATGTAAAACAAAGCCAAATTAATAACACGGTTGGGTTAATAGAATTCAATGTCTATAATCAATTACTATCAAGCAAAATAGTTACCCATGATGGGGTAAGTTTATGTCTCCTCATTTTTATATATAAAATAAAAAGAAAACTCAATTGAATATTCCTATGACGAAATAACGAGTATTAGGTGTTGGAAACATGCATGAGTCAAAAGTGAATCTTGGAAGAATATAATCATTTTACTATAGAAAACAAATAAAATAACAGTTCATTGAAAAATGCATGTGATGTTGCTCTTCCATAACCATTTTCATCAGAAAGATGAATCTGTCTTGTTAATTGATTGGTTTATATGCTTGGATTAGGCACACTGATTATACGCTTTAGTTTTAAATTAGTGGCACACCTCTTCTTGTTTACATGCACGACAATATTAATTGTTTATATGATAATGTACCGAAATTATTGGAGGATACATGTCACTTATGGATTAAACAAAGCGTAGTAATTTATATGTGTAGTGTGAGTGCAGAGAGCTGTCAATTTTTGGGCTAAAACCTTGGCCACAATCGACATGTCAAGGGCCTAAAAAAATTCGAAAGATAAAGCGTCCCCTTTGCATTGGTCCTCAAAGTAGAAAACTCCCACTGTTTTTTTCCCTAAAAATATATTTTTCTCAAAAAATAAGATTCTTAAGTAATTTTTTCCTCAAAAAGATTGTTTCGAAAACAATATATTTTTAGAAGATAATGGAAATTGGGCTAAGAGTCGACCCTAACAAGGCCAAAAGATATTAAAGCAAAACGCCTTGAATCTGATACAAGACGTGCATGAAAAAATTACGAAAATAATTACAACAAAAGTTTAGTGGTTTTCCACCAATATACTAAATTGAAGGGAAAAAAACTTGAAGAAGAAATCGCTAAGGGACATCGTCAAAGTACCTAGGATACTTCAACAAATTGCTCCGTCAAAGATTTAAGTCGTGATTGAAACCCTTTGTATTTACTTTAATTAGGGGTGTTCATGATTTTAAAACCAAACCAAATTTATGGTTCGGTTTAGTTCCTAAACCCATTTTTAACAAAAACCAATTTTTTTTTGTAAATACAGTTTGGATCTTGTTCAAAACCAGTTCAAACCCAGTTTTCAATAAAAACGTGTTTATTTTTTGTAACAATTTTTAAAACTGTTTATTCATAACCTTGCCTATGTTTCTCCCTCACCCTTTCATCACTGTTGCATGTTCTTCCATGGCGGTTCAAAACATCATTCTCGCCGTAACGATCTGGTGCTCCACCGTAACAGTCGTCGGCATTCCTTTCCGGTGGTGTTTCATTTAATTTCTTAGTGCGTTCGAATCAAATTTCACTGTAGAAGACAATGAAATCCTTAATTTCTTAATTCTTCAACATGTTCTGTCTCTCATGCCGCCGTAACGACCATCAGTAACTGGCTTCTCTTTCCGCTCCCGGAGATTCTTGTTTCGTTCGATTCTTCCGGCGAAGCTTCTGGTACCGCTGCGAATCGCCGGTGAGGTTTTTACTTGCTGATTTCTAGCTTTGCATTACGGCTTTCAGCTTGATTCTACTCCGATCTTCGGTTTTAGCTTCTCTCCGCTCCTTCTTTCATCCGCTTCCGAACTATCGTTTTCATCTCTTTTGAGAATTTAGAAGAAGGTTTTGCGTTTTGTGAATTGAGAAGAAGAAGAAGTGATTTTCTCAATTATTGAGAAGAAGAAGGATTTGTTATTTACGTTCTGAGAAGAAGAAGTGATTTTCTTGAAGGATAATTGAGAAGCAATTTTTCCAGAAAATAAGTTACATTCTGTTTTGGAGAAAACTGGTTCTAAACTAATTTTAAACCGGCTTACCAGTTTTGGGGTTAAATGGACTAGGTTGGGTTTCTTATAAAGTGGGTTGGGATTTAAAAAAATGAAAAGGTTTGGTTATTGATTTGGTTGTGGTTAACCAAATTATTTGCACACCCTTAACTTTAATCCACCATCGAACATGAATCTTAATTTGATCGATAATCACATCGATATTGATCTTCTTATTTCCAAATAGAGGGTTAATTACTCCGTGTTAAAGATGGAAAAGTTCTTACCTTATGTGATAAGAACTTTTAAACAACATTTACTCAACAAAAAAAAAGAACTTTTAAACAACATTTACTCAAAAAAAAAAAAACTTTTAGACAACATCCCATTTGAGTGGAACTCATTCAAAAATCTCATGAAATCAAACTACAAGAGAACCAATATGGACAAGACAAAGCAATTTGTTGAAGTGTCCTAGGTACTTTGACCACGTCTAGGGGTGTAAGTGGTTTGGACAAAACCGATGAAACCAAAAACCCAAATTGAACCAACCTAATAAAGTATCCGACCATGTTTGGTTCGGTTCAAAACCAAACCAAACCAAACCAAACCAACATAAACCGATCTAGTTTGGTTCAGTTCTTGGTTTTTAAAATTAAAGTCCAAAATAAAATACTCTTTAATTCATTCACTTTCTCCCATCATCGTCTCATCTCGTCACTCACAATCTTTTTCGTTTCTATTAAAAAATAACACTAGTCATCCGTCACACCTAACCCATCGTTCCTTATCGTCGCTGAGATCATCCCTCTTGTTAGTTTTTTCATGTTAGCTATACAAAGTAGTTTGAAAAATAGAGAACATGGAAAACAAAGTTCTATGAAATATTTGAGTATGTTGTATGCATGAAATACAAATTTGTGAAAATATGAATTTTTTAAGTTGTATTTTCAAACAAACCGATAAACCGAACCGATCCAAACCGACTAGTTTTGTTCGGTTTCTTTTTTTAAAAACAGTAAAAACCAAACCAAATCAAACCGATGAAGATTTCATTGGTTCGGACATTTTTTTAACCAAAAATCAATCCAAACCGAACCGTTACACCCCTAACCACGTCAAAGATTAAAGATTCTTATTGCACATTTCTTGTGCATTAAATACATTTAACCAACATCATATTTAAGTGGAATTCATTCAAAAATCTCATGAAGTCAACCTTGAGGTCCAACCAAAACTCTTTTTAAAAAAACCAAACTTAAGTATATCTACTTAAATGTTTTTTTTATAGTTCTTAACTTAAAATATTTTTGTGTTTATAACAAACTTTGAGAAAATTATAAACTTGATGAACTCATAGATAGTTAGTAAGAACCAAACAAATTAAGAAAATACTAAATTTTGTCAATAAACCATTCATTGGTAAACATGCCCACTTTCCAATCCATCCACAATTGACAATAATACATTGTGTTTGTTATGGACAATAATGCATTGTAAAACATGCAGTATTAGTTTATCAAAACTGATTGTTGGGCAAGTTCAACATGTTGAACTGCATTTTACTTTTTTAATTTATTTCGTAAATTAAAAAAAGTAATAATAAATAAGTATCGCAATTATATGTTTCAAATCATGACAATGAGATTTAAGCTTCTACTGATATACACTTATATTTTATATCTTACGCTCCAAACTCTAGATTTGAGTTTTGTATTTCATTTTTAAAAAAAAATCTAAATCCATTGGTCTCACCAAAGAAGTTGTTCCATCTATCTTCTCACCTCTTCCTCAAACTAAAAAATATGGTACATATACTAAATTCCTTTCTAAATGTTCCACAACTAGATTGTAGGTTTACTTAAGTAACTTTTATATATCAAAGATTAATTTCATATGTATATTTCATCTATTTAATTTTTGTGAATCCAAAACCAAATGATCACCTCAAACAGAAGTAAGAAATGAGCCCTTAAATCGAAAAAGCTTGAAAAGAAAGGGGAAAAAAAACTAACCAAGAAATCAATGTCAGTGAGTATGATGGTTTCAACAATAGAAGAAAACAGCAACACAAGCGCCCAGAAACGGAAAAGGTAACTGATGTTGTTGTATTTACTGTCGCAAAATACAAAAAAATAAAACAAAATTTATTGGCCCATGCAGGTTTCGAACCTGCGACCTTCGCGTTATTAGCACGACGCTCTAACCAACTGAGCTAATGGGCCACTTGTTACAAATGCTAACGTAAATATATTTAACACAGTCATATGAATAGTTACGTTAGCATATTTATATCCCGCTACAACCAACTAAGGATAACGTTTTTTGAAGGATGGCGTATTTTTCTTATATTAGCTTTACAAGTAACGGCGATATTTTTTTACTTTTTAATTGGCATTCGATTTTGTAGTAATCTAATTTTAATAAATAAATATAATTAACATATATTTTTTTAACAATATATAATGAACATATTGCTGAAATGATTATTGCAGAAAATAATTATCATGCACTAATATTTTATGAACAATACAATGTTAACCAATAATAATTATGTAGTGCAAGTCGAAAAATACATTAGATACAATGGGATATAGTTTGCTTGGTTAAGGAGTTTTGATGGTTGGAGATGTGAATGCTTCGAGAGTTTAATTTGACAATGTTAAAAAAGTGGGGTTGGAGGTTGTACATTGACCATGGCGAGTTGTGATTTAATGTTTTGGCGAAAAAATATGGCGTTGAAGTGGGTCGAACTAGGAGAGGAGGGAGGGAGGCGTCGGCATTGGTGCAAGAATTTGTTAGATATTAGCGATGGATTGAAGAGTGATGAGATGAGTTGATTCATATGTGTGTGTGTGTAAAAGAGGTGATTCATATTTTCAAATGTGTTACAGCTTTGACTAAAGATGTGGTGGTATCTTGATTTCCTAATAATCCAGATCATTAATCTCTTGCTGCTATTGCCACTCTCGTGGACTTCCCAACATAGATGAATAAAAATTGCATATCTTCGCAAAGAGTGAGACATATTTCACACCTATTTCCAATGGTACAAAGGGATATAAGGTGAACTTCTTTGAACACATGAATGTCTAAGTTAGAATTGTATCGTACCCGAATATTATGCAAACCTTTTGATGAGCTATCACGGTAGCAAATATAACTAGCAAACGTAACAACACAAGGAAAATCAAAACTTAAGGATGAGAAGCAGCCTAGACTACTGCGCCACCTCCATCTCAAAAGTACCTCCATAAATTGTATGACCAAGCGAACCATAAAAAAAATCCATGAATTTTGCATTTTATGGTGCCAATATCAGGAGAATGCTAATCAATTTGTTTTAAAATTGAGGAATTGGACATGTTACCCAACTTTGTCACGGCCTAATTTAGATCATGATCGGCGCATTGGAAAAAAAGTTTCTAGTCAATTTTTAAAGAAATAGCAGTCATCCACCTTATGGCCTTACTTCTTGACGTACTTGCAAATCCCCTTAAAAAAATTCCCTTAAACGATATCTTCTTAAGCTTTGTTTGCGAGTTTTGAGAGGAAGGGAAAGCTTTGAATGAGCAAGTGAATGGGAAGGTACTTTGGAGGTTAATTTTTCTTCATAATACAAAACTCTCATCGTGTAAGGGAACTCAAAAGTTGTATTGAAGAAGTGCAATGTTTCATAAATCGAGTGTTAACTCGTAAACTCATATGAGTTTACGTTTTTACGTATCAAAATCATGCAAACTCGAAGGTAAAATCATTTTTTGTTGAAATCCGAATGTTTGACGGGTTTGAGCGAGTTAACACATGGTAAACTTAAGTAAAATTATCTGAGTTTACAAGTTAACACTTATAAAACACTTTTTTTTATAGTTTTGGGCCATTTTTTGGGCCTGTTTTGTTAAAATCCAATTCATGTTTTCAGGCTCAAAGTACTTGTTTTGCTAATACAATTAGCACTTTCTTGTTCTTTCTTCGAAAACCTTCTTAAACAAACAACACACAATATTTATGATTTTATGAGTTAATTTTGTATTTGTATTTTGATGCTAAGTTGAACATAACGTTTTATTATGGTGGTTAGGTATACTTTACCTTTATAATTAAGTCATATTTTACACTATTGACTTATTTACATGATTCTAATAAATTTTATATAATTTTAATTTTAGATAAACACGTACGAGTTTACGAGTCTATTAGCCTTTGGGTATGGTAAGTGCTCCGCTCTCACCAATCTAAACCTCATAAGCTTCATTATTTGCTCTCGCAAACCACTAACACCATCATACTATGTCTTGCCAAACAATGACAATTTCTCAATTTTCTTGGCTAGGTCAAAGCGAATGAACTTTTCATTGATATTTTGCCTAATAAACTTTCTACAGGATAAGATATAACATTAAGACAAGTCATATTAGAGTTTTCCTATTTTGCATAGAGGATCTACTGAATCCCAGGAGATTCTCAATGAAATTAGAAAGCTCTAACTATATGTGTCTTAAGGTCGTTATTACATTGTGGAAAAACTCATTAGGCAAAGCATCCCAAAAAATACAATGTTGGAGTATATAATATTCAGATGTATTGACAAGACAAAGTATGATAATGCTGGCGGTGTGCGAGAGCATATCATGAACTATATGACGAACTATGTCCATGCCTCCTCCGTTTGATATTACGAGGACTTCTTACAATACCTAAAAGGCTAAATGGACTAGGGTTTAGAGTACTTTATATATGGTAGAGTGGAGGGAGTACAAGAGAAAGAATCTTTTAAAAAAGAATAAAACATTTAATGACATCAATCCACCATCTTAAAAAACAATTAAATGAAACTCACTAATTACTTTACATATTTACATTTTGATGGTAGTTTAATTGCGAGACAATAATACACTTCCTTTCTCCTTACAAAATGTAGAGCTTTCAGTTACGGTTGGGTCACAGTTTGGCGTCCATCCATAATTTTGGGTCATGTAAAGCAAATCCAAGTATAAAAACAGATGCGGTTAACAACAAATTGAGACAATTACGGAGACAATAACACACAAGCCTTCATTAACAGCAATATAGAAGGATTTATTTCATAAGCTGCTTTTGGAGCCCTGAGATTACCAATGGCTTCAACAATAGCAACTATCAAATCTCCGTTCTTTATGACAATCATTAGGCTATACATTCTAATATTGTGATATCCAACTAACATACAAAGATTAAGAGAAGTAATCAAGGGATTAGTTATCATTGATAATATGCACAAAAAAAAACACAACAAAATATTACTTTCATAAAGAAATTTTACAAAGAAAAAACACCAATAAAGCATGCCCAAATATGCAATATGCGTATGATAAATAAATAAATACAATCTGAGAATGAAAAAATTAAAAATTAAAAAAAGGGCATGTTGAATAAATGTCACAGTACGAAATGGCCTCAGAGGTAGTGACAATTAGCATATATCGATCAAGTAAGTAACAGATCTGGTAATACGTGCAAGTAATACATCATTGGCCAAATCAACACTATTTTTCTTAGAGAACACTATCAATCAATGCATGTCAATCAAGGTTTTAAATTTGAAAATTGAAACTGGAAACACAATTCTAAAGAAATATCCTATGAGAATACAATGCAATTTAACTAATGCAGTCCATAGTGTAATACATAATGCATTAGAGAGATTCCCATCGACCAATCATCATATCCTCTAATTAGGAGATCTGATGTCCCTGTCAATTGCAAATTGTATAATCATGATGAAACCAAAACAATTAAAACAACTAGATTTCAACAAGTAACAAAACAGCAACAACAATTATGAAAACAATCTGTATAACTGATCAAAACATATATTTTTTCAAAATCTGAAAACATATAGTAAATGAGAAATGGATAGAGGTTACTCCATTAAGATACCGCCTTTCAGCTAAAAAAAAAAAACCCAAATATTCAACACATTAATTGGTGCTTTCAATTCCAGGATTAATTGGTGTAATCAATGGGAATCTGAAAACAGATGTGGATAGGCATGACAATTAATTTCAACTAACAAGATCTAAACAGTATCAACATAGAGGGTACACTACTGATCTTAATAGAAGACAATGTGAAAATCACTGGTCAAGAACAAGGCCATATAGCTTAACATTTTAAACAACATAACCCAAAATATTTAAATATACAAAATCCAGTTTTTTCAAGGAAATCAAATTTGTAATAAATAGTGCATCAGAGAGATTAAACAGAAATTTCAAGAGTAACAACAACAATATAATCGTTCCAAGAACAACAATTAACAAAATTAATATTGTTTTCTTTGAAAAATAATTATGTTCTTCCAAAGATTTGCATATCAACGCATCAAATCGAAAAAGTAAATGTAATTTGAAAATAAAATCGGTGCCTCAGAGTAAAATTGTTTCATAGAAATTAATCTCAAAGTATATTTAACACCATCATAGGCACAAGATAAACAAACGAAATTGATTTTGAACAGAAAAAGAAAAAAGACAAGAACGATCTGAAGAAGAAAGCGTTTGAGTGAGTTGTGAGGTTTCAATATATAGATGACGGCGCCTGAACAATATAAAGAAACTTCTGTTTCACCAATGACCCGAACCGTATCTTATAGAAATCGGACTATTGAAGAATTAACCCAAACTATGTCCACAGTTAGTGGCTAAGAGGCTTCTTTTTGCACCATATACTTTTCTTATACGCCTCCTTATCAAAACTAATAATTTCAACAAAAAATAATTCCCTTGTAGGAACAAATTAATCTTTCAATTCAACTAATAAAATGATTTGTCCCACGTATAAAATGTTCTGAACAATCTTGATATTATTTTTATTTGTAAAAGATTGAATTGATCCCAACAAAACTGTGATAAATTAAAACGGGTCTTAAATAAGCTATCGTCCTTGTGAGCTTAGCTCAGTCGGCATAGACAATGCATAATATATACAAGGTTTGGGGTTCAGATCCCGACCACCACAAAAAAAAATTAAATAAATAAGCTATCCATTTAGCTATTGAATTATCACTCTCTATTCAACTTAATTAATTATTAAAGTTTATAAAATTCATCATTTTAGTCTCTATTTTTAAGATATTAATTACCAGATGAGTGAAATTTCACATATTTTAAAGACTTTTTTTTTAACAAACATATTTTAAAGAATAAATAACAATTTTATATACTTTATTAACTAAGTTATTTTTAATACACACATGCACACACATATAATTATTCTGCAAGTCCCTAAACTATTTGATAAATTAAAGAGGAGATAGATGAGAAAATAATGATGTTGAAATTCTCATATATCTCTTCTGTTGAATTCGTATTGTATCGATGTACTCTATAAACTTGAATAAATATATATATATATATATATATTAAAAGGAATATTATAGCTTAAGGACTTGGTTACAAATATTAGCAAAGGAGATAGACAAAAATAGGAGAAGTATATGAGAGAGATGAGAAAATATAAATATAAGAAAAAAGACATAGATAGGACAACGAGAATGGATATAATGTAGAGAATACAATGAAGAAAGAGATGAGACAAGGATAGAGAGAACGTATTATATGGAGATGAGAGAGAGAGAGGGGGAGAGAGAGAGAGGGAGAGAGAGAAGGGTAAAGATAGGTGATCTTTATTGTGTTTCTCGATTGATTATCTCCCTCGTGGAGAAAGACGATATAGAGTTGAGAGACAGTAGAATGTAGCAAATGGAGAATTTAAAGAGGGTAGAAAGAAGAAATAAGACATGAAGGAAGATATTTGAGGGAGATATGTGATAGAGATGCACAATAAATACTATGTCTCTTGTTGTCTCTCTATCTCCTCCTGCCATATATAAGTGCAAAAGCTCGTGCCTTGCACGGGGTAGAAGGCACATGTTACTTATTCGGAGTTCAACTTTTTTCTATTTATTCATTTTCAACACATGGATACATGACATGTAGAAAAAATAAATTAAAGGGATGAGATTAAAAAGTCTCACTACATGCTCTATGTACTTTCACACACAAGATCCCTTTCACCCAACGTTCTCCATTCCCCTCTCAATTCCCCAATTTCATCATCTTTGTATCATCATATCGATAAGTGTCTATCTCTCTTCCTCTCGCCACCTCCAACATTGTGATGACAAACAAAGTTGGATAGAGTAAAAGGAAACTCTCTTGGCAAAAAAAAGGTAGCTCTCTTTTTATTTTTATAAGAAATGGCAACTATTGACGAGGTCCTTAGTCGGCAACTTTCTCATGAATGTGCTTCTTCACTCATTGCTCCTTGCTGTTAGTGGCACTAGAAACATGGAGCGTGAATTTTAAGCCTCAAATCTTTAAGATTTTTGTATTTGGTCATAAAACTTGAGAAAAAATCTATTCTCTCCACTCGGTTGTCTTAGCATTCAAATAACGTGCCATCGACTAGGAAGATGCACACCTAACCCTTAATTGTCTATTTACCGATGTCGACTAACATAGTAATTATTATTAAATATAAACACATTGATAGTATATCCAAATTAAACTCTTTATAAACACTTATATGATATTGGAAAAAAAATATATATATAAACAATAATTCAAAATAAGTAAATTGTTTATTCAAACGTATAGAATCACAATTCAAAATATTTTAAAATCATAAATGGGAAAGTGTGATTATGATAAATTAAAGGGACATTTGAGACATTTCCATAAAAAAGAGAGTCATCTCCTATCTCCTATATATACATACATTTTAGAATGGTGAAATGACACAATCCACGTGACATAACAAAATGAAATACATAAGAAAAGTGACATGTGGCAAGTTGAATCACAGACATATGAATATGAAAATAACTCTTACAATTCTAAAACTTAAATTCGACTTACTACAATTTATGACTTACCAAAAGGACAAAACATACACCAACAATTAAATATTTTGTTAAAGTCAAATTTTTAAAAAACAAACAAGGAATTACATTAAACGGTTAAATTTTTTTAATAGTCTTTTTTTTTTTTATCAAAAATAACATTTTTGACAACCGTACTGAATTTTTATATTTATGTCATCGTCAAGTGAATACAAAATATAAGGAGATAAAAATTATTTTTGATCTAAATATTGTGTATTCACCTTATATAAATATAAGGTGCAGTTCAATAGTTAGGGGACGGTTTAGTCCACAGTTTCTTTTACAATATGTTTTTATTCAATAAAAAGTAGTGGATTATGATAAAACTTTCTTTTTGTTTCCTTTTTTTCTTCGGTTTTATTTCTATCCCCTCATGCTTTGTTGTTTTCCTTTTATTTTAATCTAACTTCGACCTTATGAAAAAATAGTGAATTTTATTAAGACGTCAGATTGTTATTCTAACTTTAGTCGATGAAATTATTTTATATATAAAAAAAAAAAGAAATAACCCATTTTTAAATAAATTTTTTTAAAATAATATTTTAATAAAGTAGTTATACTATATTCATTTTAATCCCATTTTAGTAAAAATAGAGTAGTAATACTATATTCATCTTAATCCCCTCTACAAAGAATATTTTTTAAATAAAATTTAATTTGATTTTTTATAGTTTCAACATTGTATATATAAATGGTGCACGTTATTTTTAGCATGTTTAGTGCTAAAGATAAAGCAACTTTTTTATTACAATAAAAATATTATTATCTACAAAGCATATGAAATTGTATTTAGCAAAACTGAAAAATGTGATTGGTTATTTCATATTTTCTTTGCATCCAGCTTGAGTATTATTATTGTAATTGAGTCCATACTTTTCCAATTTTCACCTATATATATATA
>Ga0228710_1006537_pt1 | contig 17606 bp, 5 predicted proteins | sample MedpolnodulmetaG_FD_177995 | JGI IMG/M metagenome (GOLD analysis project Ga0228710, IMG submission 177995) | Root nodule microbial communities from Medicago polymorpha collected in Santa Monica, California, United States - pink nodules | ecosystem: Host-associated > Plants > Roots > Nodule...
GTAATATTTAAAGGATGATTAAATTTTTTAATATGAATTTCATTGTTTGAATAATTATTTTTAGACATCACTTGCAAATTTACGGATTTGTACAATAAATATGGAGAAATTTCAGATAAATAGATTTTATGAAGTATTTTATCAAAACTAAATTTAGATAATTTCAAATACCATTTTAAAACTAAGATTTTTTTTTATTACCAAAACTAAAAAACACTTGAAATGTCTTCTTTACTCTAAATAATTTGAATTTCAAATTGGTTCTTATCATTTCAAATTATGCCAATTGGTATATGTTTACGAAATTTATTTTTGAAATTGTTCCCTATAATTTTATTTATTTATTACAAATTGGTCTTATTAATAACAAAATTGGTCCCTATTTTTCATATTTTGAAATTGGTCTCTCAAACTTTTGAAATTTCAAACTTGACAAAAAAAATTTAGGCTTAATTGTATTAATTTTTTTAGATTATATTATGCTAAACTTTTTAGGATATATTATACTTCTAATCCTTTAAGTTGTAAATATTAGAAACTTTGGTTCCATAAGTTTGATGTGTCATTTTGGTCACTTTAATTTTTAAATGTTATACACTTTGGTCCCTTTTTAGTTACAAATATCATACACTTTGGTCCCTTAAATTTACAATGTGCAACTTGATGACTAATTATATTGAACAAGTTATTAATAATTAAATGTTATAAGCATTCTTATTTTAAGAATTTTTTTTTATATAATTAACGGGGATCAAAATCAAGGACTTTAAAATATCAGCTAAATTACACCGTTAATTGTATATATATACTTTATCTCGTAACATTTAAAATTATATAATAGCTCATCAAAGTTCTTTTGTGATACAGGTATCTTCCGCGTGCAATTGCAGAGGTTAATTCCTCTAATATGATAGAACTACAATAGATATAAAACTCTCCTCTCCAGATTTTTAAAATCGTTGCATTTCCATTGTTGAATTCAAACCCAAGACCATTGGTTAAGCCGGAAAAGAACACTTACAATGTCATCCAAGTGTTCTTGGGTTGCTCAACAAAGTTTAAGAATGAAGAATTTGATTAATTTTTTCCAAATAAAAAATTTCAAATTAAACGAAATTCAATTGAATTATTTTGATTTGTTGTTTCTCAATCTAATGCATCAATAGTTCGACTTTAACTATGCTTCGGTGCATTGCTTGTTTTGATTGTTGTAAATGCATAATTTATTTTCATGAAGTTGAATTAACACACCTAAATTGACACTGGGGGAAAATTGAACTTGAGATCTCGAGAAAGAGCACACTCTCAGGTCCCAAGCTAATACCACCAGGTCAACCATAGTGGGTTGTTGTATATGCATCATTATTTTGTCTTTTGTAAAAGATGTCTCGATAGATAGATGAATTATTTAGGTGTAATTAATATCGATAGATAAATGGTTGAACATTGGAATTATAGTGTTGGAACAAGACAACAATGTTTGAAGACCTTCGGAAAAAAAAAATGTTTTATGTTGGGTTCAACCAGTTTAAATGTGAACCATCATCAGTTTATATGTAACACTTTATTTCTAACACTATTTTTAACATTTACTCTTTTATAGGTTTTACCAAATAAGAAAGTGGGTATTAGAGAAACCGTTATAACACTCCTCAATCGTGATTTATATCCAGTTCAACAAGTTTAACTTAGAGAACAATGAGTTAGAGGTCTCTTTGATTTATATCCAGATCGATTTTAAAAACATTACAAGTAGCAAAGTACCCCGAGAGACTGACATCAATTTGAACCGTCCTGACTGTGATGCCGATTAGGCATCATCTTAGTAGAGAATCATGCTCATAGTGAATTTTTCTAAATAGAGAAGAGACAGTAAAGTGCGGCAAACAAATAGAGCAAATATTCAAAAGATGATATGATAACAATGATACCAAAACTACGTTGTGTGTTAAATGTTTCATATCAAATAGATAAAAAATTTATACATGAATACAGTTTTAAAACTTGCTCAATAAACAATATAAATTTTTTTATGAAAATATAAATTTGGCATTTTTATGTACTCGTGGGAAATATATTTGTTTTCCAGAAAATTATAGGGTAAATGAATCTCTTTTGAAAATTCTTGTTCGAAATCGTCCAATCAACTATTAATTTATGGTATCTTTGCAATACTTAATTTATGTGTTTGATTAATATTTTAACATAAATGGTTGAATATTAGAGTTATTGCGGTAAAAAATAATAATAAATCTGAATTACATATAGTCAAAACTTCATGCAGGAGAGATTTGACCATCTGATCTAAATCAAACTGTCCAAATTTAAAGTAGCTTTATTCTTATTATTTAAATTACTTTAATTCTCAATTGTACGATCTTAATCTACGACGAAATCACTCTTAAATGAATGCAATCCCAATCCGTTTAGAAAGACACCAATAATTTTAAAAATCAAGGTTCAATTCAATTAGTTTAATCTTGAACTAGCATGGTTTACAATTTGTTTATTGAAGAAATTCTGACTACAACTTTGTCACATTTGATATGAATTAAAGCCGTTGAACAATGATGCAAATGCCTAGTTAGTTTGAAGTTTGACTCAATTAATTCTAAAACATTGCAAAACAACAAAACTCACAGGGACTAGCCTCTAGGAGTATAGTATTTGAACACCCATGAATTACTAACAACTTATGTGAACACCCATTACATACACTCGTTTAAGAATGTTTTCTCTCTTCTCTCTCTCTATTACATCATTATACATATCATATTTATCGCAACATTCTCTATATTTTTCTCTTTCAATGTGTCAGTGAGGTATTTAACTGTCCATCAAACATTTTCATTTTTCAAATATAGAGATGAATTACTAAACCAAGAATCAGCAAATTGCATATATGGATCCTCAACGGTCGATATGTCTGCATCCTTTTCTGTTGCACCTATCCAACAACTGAGATATTACACACCAAAAAATATATGATTTATCCATTTCTCAAGCGATTGAGTGCCTAAGAGAGAGAAAGAAAAGCTACAACAGTCCAACAACGGAGCATTGTAACGATTTGTTTGCAAAGAGGGGTGATTGAATGGAGGGTACAACCCAATGGTTGGCACACCGTAGAGAAGGCCGTGACTTTGCAGCAACGACAAACGTTAAGACTGATTTACAATTTATTGATATCGAAACTTAATTACATTTGTTTTTATCATGAGTATGAGTGGCATTATATTGTAGCCACACAAAAATGTATTAGGTTAATGTAAATTGCATGCCTAGAATTGTATCTAATAGACTCATGTATGCTTATAAATGCATGAATGAATATAATTATGTGATAATCATGTTATCTTTATTTAATAATAATTTCACATGATTACATCTTTATTTATTACATTCATTGTAGTTCTGCATGCAGTGTCCCCCCTCCATTGTAATGCTTGCAGAAACAAACATTCTGAAAGCACCATGGAATACCACCATTTGGGGCACACGGGTCAATGCAATCTCCGTCTTTCTGGCAGGAAAAAGGTTCTGCAAACCATAAAATGACTAGAGTCAGAATGAATGATTGTGTATAAAATAAAGAATAAAATTTGAGAGGATGAAAAAAATGTACTAAAATCTTTTTCGGCTGCAACGTGAAGCAGGAAAAGACATATGATCATAATACAAGAAAACTTGAGAATTGTAGTCATGTTTCTTCTCCTTTGGATGTAACAAATCAAAAATTGTTTGATCATTTCCTAGTTTTTAGCACATATATTGGCAAATACCTTTTTAGAGTAATCAATAGACGACCTTTTTACGGTAATCAATAGACGACATTAATAATAATAAAATAATTGAATATCTTAATTGTATCTATGCGTCATGTTTGTCTTTTCGTGCACTCAATTTATCACATTTCTTATAAAGATTTCACTATAAAATTCTATCTCCATCCCTAATTATAAGACCCCTTTCAAATTTCAATGTACATTAATTATTTCTTTACCACTATATTCCTATTTATGTTGCAAATTTTTCTGCAATATATAATAAACTAGAACTCCACCCGTGAGATATTTAGCTATAACTATGACATTGAAATATAGTAAATAATATAGGAAAATTACATAAGTTGATAGAATAATGTACATAAAATTATCCAATAACAATAATTAACCTGTGACAATAATGATCATACATTTTGAAAAACTTTATAAAATGCGTAATACAAAAAAGAAAATGGTCTCAAATTTAAAATGAAAAAAAAAATAATAGGGTGGATATTTTATAAAATTGACCCTATCATGCATTGCTGTCTTATACACGTAAAATGCAAGATAGTGTTTTTAAAGGCACGTGTCAATTATAGATCCCAATAATTCCGTCAAAATAAAATAAAATTATAGATCCGAATAAGATTACTAATTTCATATCACTTGTGCTAACATGCATAACTCATAGAGAACTCATTATATAATAAATCACAAAGCAAATGACCATTATAAAAAAGGAAGTAATCCCACGCTGTCAATGTTTAAGCAGAAGATGAATTCAGTTTAACATGCCAAACAAAAAAGGAAACAAAATGTAGAAATAAATGTTCTCATACAGATTTTAACATCAAATTGAATCACAAAATAAAAAAAAAACATCTTTATTTGGCACAAATCATTTTCCTTCTGGAGGCTTAACCTTATTTCCTAAATCGTAGGTTTTTTTTTTGAGAGAAACACGATTTAGGGTTTGCTATATATAGCCGAGTTTGCATGAAAATTAGGGTATTCTGTTTGTAAATGTATTAAATAAGTGTACAACAACTTGTAAAAAAAAAATCTACAAAAACAATAATAGATATATACAAACGATGACACAACATGATAAGAATGAAAAGCTCATCAGTGAGGAGAAATATTAGAGATTGCTGCATTTTAGAGGGAATTTGTTAGGTTAAATTGGTGCGCTGCATTTTAGATGGAATTTGTTAGGTTAAATTGCAGCTAACCTAATGCAGCATTTTAAATGGAAATTATTAGGTTAAGTTGCTGCAGACCTAATAAAATTAATAAATAATAAATAAATAAATAAGGATACTCTATGAAAACATCCACTAATTCTCTTTCAGAAATGGTAAACATGTAAAACAATAACAATTGTCAACAAAATTAATTTAACAATCAACTTTCTTAATTTCCGTGTTTTTCTCAAAAGAGTCCTATAATTAGGGACGGAAGTAGTATTGTTTATCTTCACTATTATTATTATTATTATTATTATTATTATTATTATTATTATTATTATTATTATTATTATTATTATTATTATTATTATTATTATTATTATTATTATTATTTTACCCACATTCATTTCCCCTTTTTTGGCTTTTCATGATAGAAACAGGCTTGGCGTCATTGTAAATGTAATGACAAAGTGTGGGACAGTGATTTAAAGCCATTCAATATAGTTGTCAAACTTGCACGTGAATCTCTTTTTCAATGGCAGAAAGTGCAGTCTAGACCAGCAACATCGATACAACACCAACAACAACATATAGAAGCAATTAACAACCACCAAAAGAGGATTTCGTGAAATGCAATGTAGATCCGGCAATGTTTGAGGAACAAAGGTGTTTTGGTATTGGTATGTGTATTTGGAATTCTAGGGGCCATTTCATAAAGGCAGCAACATGTTGGCATGAAGGCAGCTCCCTTCCTCAAGAAGTGGAAGCAATAGGACTACGTGATGCTATTTCTTGGCTTGGTAGATTAGACTTATCAAAGGTGTTTATAGAACTAGATTGTAAACTAGTGATTGATAGCATAGTTGATAGGAAGACCAACTAAGTGGAGTTTGGTTGTATTATATCTGATTGTCAAGCTCTTTTACAACAACATCCAAACTTTAAGATAAGTTTTGCTAGGAGACAATCTAATTATGTCGTTTATACTTTAGTAGGGGAGTCAAGCTTACATACTCGTCACCAATAGTTTGATTTTGATTTGCTTCCATCTTGTATTGAGACTCTTTTGAGAAGTGAAAGAATATGAGATTTTGATTGTCAAAAAAATGATAGAAACAGGCTAAATTTCAAAAGAGAATATTAATTTGTTTTTGGGCAAAGGGTATGTTTTTCTTTTAATGGAGAAAAATATATATATATATATATATATATATATATATATATATATATAAAGGTTCTTCTACGATGGAGAATTACAACAAAGTTCAAGTCAAAGAAACAATATGTCTCCAAAATACACGAATTAAGATACAATGAATCTTAACCTACATTATAACCCAATGAAATAAGGGGTTGAGAGTTCCAATGATAAAGATCAAAATAAAAGTTATTCTTCTTGGATTCAATCAATGCCCCAGGTAAAAGTTTTACCACCTGGATGATTGTTCCTTCATTAATTTCATGGCGTAAAAAACAAATTATTTATGAATCTCTAGACTAAATGCAAGATAATCAAATGGATTTGATGCATTCAAGCATTTGTCTACCACTTGATACCAAACTGAGAAATTTCTTTGCATATACCAAGCTATTACTATTAGATAAATCAGCATAAAAACAAGATGTTGTGCGCTCCCATTAAATACACATTCGTTGACACACAAACAATAGATCAATTGATTAACATCACGTTTGAGTAGATTACCCATTGTTGGTAATCAATCCTTGTAAAGCATCCACTGAAGTAAATAGACTGTATGAGACACCAATTTGTTCCATGAAACATTGCTTATCGAAGGATCATTAATGTTGATGGTATGCTTCTTTGACAGAGTATCCTTCACCTGGACTTTGATTCCAAATCTAAGCATTTTTTTTACCATTTTAATGCATAGAGATGTTGGCCAAAAAATCTCTACATTCTCCCACTAAATTCACCTCCCAAAGGAAAATATTTTTATGCAACCTCTGGTCCATGTCGCCTAAGCCTCCACTCACATTCAACATATCTTCCACAAATGCATGTTTATTAATTGATAGATAAACTAAAAAGATTAATTGAGTTTATCCAAAAAAAAAACTCTGACCACCCACTAATCAAACCAAAATAAAGTATATATGCCATTTACAACCACTTTTGGCATACGGCTAGAAAACCAATTACCAGGAACGACACCACAACCATCTGTACTTAACATAAGTTTTCCCACCATGATGAATCTAGATTACACCCTATGAAATGAAACCCATTCCACCCCATATTTACTTGATAAAAATTTAAACCATAAACTCTATTGACATCCCTCATTTTCTAACATCACTTCAACAAAAGCAATATATATTTTGGGACCCAATTAAGCAAGCAAGCATCAATTAAAACCGAAATTCTCTACTTGGGCAAGTGCTCGTGATACTATTAATCTAATATTTACCTTAAATTTTGTTTGAGTATCAGTACCCCGCAAACAAAATTTGTTTAACATTTGAATTTATTTTAAAACAAATTAATAAAAACATATGACAACTTAGTGGGTAGCAATGTGTTCATCATGAACAATTAATATACAGGATCACTAAGGTTAAGAACAATACTGACCTTTAATTGAACAATCCTAAATATAAATCATTTAGATACACTCACATAACTTGAAAAAAAGTAAAATAAAAATAATTCAAAAACATGATATTTTAAAATAATTAAACGATATATATTGCTATGTGTGTATCTAAATAAATTTTTTTAGACTTATGACCATAGAAGTATTTATTAGAAATTGGAATCTAAAAGTTTAATTTTTTTAGGAGGGGTGAAAAAGCGTCATCACAAGAATAAACCAAATTCTAAAATCACAAATTTGTTTTTTAACGAAGAAAATCGCAAATTTGTTAGAAAGTTATTTTATAGTCGTCAATAAGTTCTTAATTTTTAATTAAAAAAAATTCATTGATTTAAAACAACTTTGCGACAAACAAAAAGACAAAACTAATTTTTTTAAGGAAAAAAGACAAAAATAATTGTGAACTTTTTTTTCTTTTCAAAGAGTTTAGTGGCTAGAATTCGCCATAAATAAGTTGTCTGGAGTTCGAATCCCTACCCCTACTTCTCAATATTGATATTTTGGATAGTTTTACATATCGATCCATGGTGGGACACCTTGATAAGTAGTCCACAATTAAACAACCCCTTTTCTATTCTAAACATACACTAAAATCAAGAAAAGAAGGTTTAGATATTTTGTGTTGTGATTCAGAGCAAATAATCACATCAATAAAACTTAGGTCCAAAAGCAAGAACAACAACAAATAGACCTGGATCTAAGTGTAAAGTAACACCACAAACATATTTAAAGCAACAAAGATAAGAAAGAAGAAAAAGAAAATAACACACCAATATTGTTTACCCTTTTAGGTTCATAATGACCTACTATGGGAAGAGAGCAGCTCTCCAATGCTCTATGATAAGAATGATACAAATAGGTTACAAGAAATCAACATAAAAGCTCACAAAGAACAAACCCTAATTTCTACCCATTTTTCAAGTCAACCACACTCACAATGAATCCTAAGAGAGAGCGCTTAAGGAAGTATTGTTATCCTTCCTCTAATGAGATCTCACTACCCAAGGTGTTTACAAATTTTTTCCAACCAAGAAAAATACTCTCACCAAAGACACTCAATCATAAATTTCCCTCCTTTGGTTTTCCAAGTTTCTCTCTATTGAAGATCTCTCACAAAAAAAGTGATGAATGAAGATTTATATTGTGTCCAGAATCCGAGAAATCGTGCCATGATTGAAAGTCATCGTGTCACGAGTTGCAGTTAGTATGTCAGTATAGTACTACACTCTATCCGTTAATCGTGTCATGATCTCATGCTCACGTGCTATGATTTTTTCATAACTTCGACATCTAATTTTGAGTCAAATATAAACATTTTGATTTTTTTATACAAATACACGTTTTGAGTTTGTTAAGGCCACATATTTAATAAACAGATGCAACCAAAAAGATGCAGGAGATAGCGGAAATTAAACTAGATCAACACAAACATCAAGTAAGGAGAATTAAACCATTTAAGATCAAATCTCAAGTTGACAGACAACTTGACATTAATAAAAATCCCAAGTTCCGAGATAAAAGTTCATTCAACCATGGGCATACATAAGAGCTCAGATGAGAGAGAAAGAAATTAAGGAATATTTAAAGGATGATTAAATATTTTAAATATGAATTTCATTGTTTGAATAATTATTTTTAGACATCACTTGCAAATTTACTCATGTGTACAAAAAATATAGAGAATTTTCAAATGAATAGATTTTATGAAGTATTTTATCAAAACTAAATTTAGATAATTTCAAATACCATTTTAAAACTAAGATTTTTTATTTTCTTTTACCAAACCTAAGAACTTGAAATGTCTTCTTTACTCTGTATAATATGAATTTCAATTTGGTTCTTATTATTTCAAAGGCTTAAATATGCAAAACATCCCTGTAATTTCGTGTGTTTTTGCAAATCGTCCCTGATTCAATTTCTAAAACATTGCAAAACAATAAAACTCAAAGGGACTAGCCTCTAGGCAGACCTTCATGAATGTGATTCCTCTTGAAGTATAGTATTCGAACACACATGAATTACTAACAACTTTTATATATGAACACCCATTAGGAGTATAGTATTTGAACACCCATTACATACACTTGTTTAACAATGTTTTCTCTCTCCTCTCCCTCTCTCTCCATATTACATCATTATACGTATATCTTCCTCTTTCAATGTGTTACTGAGATATTTGACTGTCCATCAAACATTTTAATTTTTCAAATATAGAGATGAGTTGCTAAACCAAAAATCAGCAAATTTAATTTCAGATCTGGTTCCTCAATAGTTTGTATGTTGGCATCCTTCTTTGTTGCACCTATCCAACAAGGGAGATATTACACACCAAAAAATATATGATTTATCCCTTTCTCGCACGATTGAGTACCTAAGAGAGAGAAAGAAACGCTACAACAGTCCAACGACCGAGCATAGTAACGATTTGTTTGCAGAGAGGGGTGATTGAATGGAGGGTATAACCCAATATTTGACACACGGTAGAGAGGAGTGATAGGTCCCGTTTTTTGCTTTGGGTTTGATACAGCAGTTTATTATTCTACTAATGGCATCAGCTGGCTATGATCCTCGGCCGGCAACTAGGCATACGAGGACATAGATGAGTTATAGGATTATATGCATATAAGTTCTGTCTCTGCCTACCCAACAGGAAGAGAAAGAGCCAAAGCGTTGCTTCGGCCTACGATAATGGAAGAAGCTCTTACTTTGTATAATGATGCAAGAGCACATTTATCACCTCCACAAAGTTTAAGGTAACAAACTTTATATATCCAAAAAGTTATGTTAAACTAAATTGAAATACCATCATGTATGATGCCAATAACACATGGTTGTCATGTGGTGGAGCATGATGTGATTAAAGAGAGCAAGCTGGTGACACAAAAGTGTGGTACTAAATATTTGCAATCCAATCATTTTGACAAGAAATCCCAAAGGTCTCGTTGAGGAGAAAATCCAAAGAAACACTCAAGAGAGCTTACTTAGGTGGAAAAGCAAACATCAGATATATATTTTCTGCATTCTGAAATGTGCATGCTGCATGAGCTATTTGATTTCTTGCTATTCTTGTTCATTAGTGATTTGGTACCATGTGTATCATTATTAAAATATGGGCAGTCCGGTACATTAAAGCTCCCGCACAAGCGAGGTGTGGGAAGGGGTCCCACTATTTGTTGTATTATTATTACATTTGATATTTAATAAAGAATCTCTTGAAGATTTTGCTGTGATTCTGTGAATTAACTTTATTTGATATTTTCTGCATATCTAAAGTTTGGATAAAACTCTGTAGGAAAACTTTGTTTTTGTTAAAGAACTTTCTTTTAAAGCATTCTAGTAAAAAATATCACATAAAATATTATCATACACAATTTGATTAAAACTGCATCTATTAGATACTTAATTACCTTTGTTTTTATCATGAATATGAATGGCATTGTAGCCGCACAAAAATGTATTAGGTTAATGTAATTTGTATGCCTAGAATTGTATCTAATAGACTCATGTATGCTTATAAATGCATGAATATAATTATGTGATAATCATGTTATCTTTATTTAATAATTATTTCATATGATCACATCTTTATTTATTACAATTCATCATTTGTAAATCTGCATGCAGTGACGTTTTACTCTCCTCCATATATCTTGTTATAAGTTTATAGGAAACTAAAATATTTGCCAACTTATAAATTATTAAAAGCAGAAACAAAATGGCGTAATGCACTTTGGAACACCAGGTGCGACGCAGATGACGTTATCACAATCTCCGTCTTCATTACAGTCATAAAGTTCATAATCTATAATGTAAACCATAAAATAATTAGTGTCAATATAGAGGGATGAAAGATGTCCTCGTGAGTTTAGCTCAGTTGGTATGAACAATGTATAATATATGTAATGTCCGGGGTTCGAAACCCGACCACCACCAAATAAAAGAGGGATGAAAGATTGTCTAAAAAATAAAGAATAAAATTTGAGAGGAAGAAAAAAAAAATGTACGTAAAACTTCTTGGGCTGCAACGTGAAGCAGGAAAAGACATATAATCATAATATAAGCAAACTTTAGAATTGTAGTCATGTTTCTTCTGCTTTAGATGTAACAAATTGATTTTTTTTTTATCATTTCCTAGTTTTTAGCATTTATATATTGGCGACATTAATAATAATAAAATAATCAAATATCTCTTGATTGTATCCATGTATCGTGTTTGTCTTTTCGTGCACTCAATTTATTGCATCTTATAAAGATTTCACTATAAAATATTGTTTATCTTCACTAATATTATTATTTTTTACCCACTTTCATTTTCCCCCTTTTTTTTGCTTTTCATGATAGAAACAGGCTTGGCGCTGTCGTAATGACAAAGTACAGGACGTTGATTTAAAGCCATCAATATAAATGTCCAACTTGCACATGAATCTCTTTTTCAATGGCAGGAAGTGTGGTATAGACCAGCAACATCGGCAGAGCACCAACAATAACATATAGAAGCTTGGCAACCACCAAATGAGGATTTCGTGAAATGCTATGTAGATGGGGAAATGTTTGAGGTGCAGAGGTGTTTTGGCATTGGTATGTGCATTCGGAATTCTAGGGGTCATTTCGTAAAGGCAGCGACATGTTGGCAATAGTCAATAAGAGTTTTACCATATTGATGATTTTTCCTTCATTAATTTCATGCCGTAAAAAAAACAAACTATTTATGAATCTCTAGACCAAATGCAAGATAATCAAATGGGTTTGATGCATTCATGCATTTGTCTACCACTTGATACCAAACTGAGAAATTTATTTGGATATACCAAGCTATTATTTGATAAAACACCACAAACCCAACCACCCAACTACTTTCGTCCAAACCTTCCGGAAAAAAATATTTAGACTATGGGATTTAAAGTTCTATTTTCAATCCTTCACAGATCAAAATTATAATTGGATCGAAATTACAATTGCTTCTCTTCATTGCAATCAACTAAATTTAATCAAAATTTTGCAAGTGCAAATAGAATCGACGTTATATATTGGTCATTAATTGATTCCAAAAACCTATATTGCATGAAAACTACTCATGTCTAAATAACAATAATAACCTTAAACACAAATATAAACTAATCTCAAAGGAACAAAAATAAAACATTTTTAGCCTTCAAATCACAACTCCTCTTGTTGTATTGTTTTTGTGTCAAAAGCACCATAAGTTGATTAGTAGGCCCATGCTTGAGACTTTCAGTAACACTTAAGAAAAAAGAAATTGGTCAATCCACAATTAAAGTAGAAGAACTTTATATATTTTTTTCATGCAATGAAATCCTAAACACGATAGGCAAAGAAGAAGAAATAACAAAAATATTTGGAATTTTTTAGCTAATTCTTTAAATAATCAACAAAATATTGGCATTATATCCTCCACAATATCAAGAATTTTTCAACGGGACCATTCTATTTTTATGGCTGTGATGAGAACTCATGTTTGTCCATCAAGACCAGCTCTATAGGTAAGTGTTAACTCTAGAACTGATATTGTCATTCATAATGCCTCTAATTGATAAAACAGATTCAGAATACGTTACCATGACTACAAAATAACAAATAAGCAGAGCAGTTTAGAAAAGGGTGAAGACAATAATTTTCATGCACTAAATATATTATGTTCTCACATTTCCATCAATTGATAAGAACTTGCATGTATACATTAAGATAAAGAAAGCATCAAATGTTAAAAACATGCATTCTAAGTACATATGATTCCTATAAAATATAACATGTATGCTAGAAGTTTTCACAAAGTGAAAATCAAATCAACGTATATTTTCAGAGTTAGAATATTAAATATTGTAACTGAAAGTTATATTGAAAAAATCTCCTTATCAAATGAAGACTAAACTCTTATTCACCCACCAATAACATAGGCAATTGTTGGCTACATATACCTTGATTGGCCTATAAATAGAACAAAATGGAAATAAGTATCACTTGATGCCAATAATTATGCCTGATGTCTTTCACACCAAAATCTTGGTCCATTGAAAATACCTATCAAAACAACATTGCTTAGGCTTTTAAAGATTACAACATTGCTTAGGGAAAGAATGATCACTAAGGGGTATGTAGAAAAATGATGAAAGTCTCTCCTCTCTCTCCCTTTGGTACTCTCTAGTAGAGTAATCTCTTCTCTCTTTCCTTTTCTTCTCCTATGTACTAAGAACACCAACTCTAATTGGGTTTTCGTATATCAATTTTACATTTGAATTAATAATCAATTAAAATTATCCATTTTATTTCACTCTCAATTTTGAGAACCATTACATTGATGCTTTCATATCGATCTCATAACCTCCTCTTCAACAATGGTAATATTGGTGTTTGTTGGAAACTACGATGCATATTTTTGGGTGCTTTGTATCGAAAAATATTTCAAGGTGCGAGAAATACCAGAGACGGAGAAGATGTCTCTTGCAGCAACTGCGATGAGGGGATGCACTCTCAAATGGTGGCGTTGGTGGTCTCCTCTTCATCCAGATGTTAGTTAGGACGATTTCACAACTTCCTTTCTCTGGCGTTTCAAACCAGAATATCGACCCATTTTGCAGCTATTCAATGAGGAAGAAGAACCCGATCAAGAAGAACAAATTGAAGTTCCTCAAGTGCTTGTGTCGGATGTAACGGTGGCAATAGTAAATTCGACGGGTGGTTTCCGAGGCGAAGTCATAGATCTACCTGATGCAACAGTGCAGAAGCTTCCCCTGCTAATTTGAGCAACTAACTTTTGAAAAGTAACATAATATTATACAGTCTACAGATCTTATGCTACCATAATTGAGCTTTTATCAAAACAAACTAAGAAAGGGCATTAAAACCAAAAAATTCAATGCATTTGAGATATATTTGAAATGTGGTATTCTCTTAAGATTTAAATCACAGAGTTAAACAATAGTACGTATTACATAACATTGTTTTTCAAGTTTCATGAATCACTTTAGGAGCCACATTTCCAAGAAAAAAGAAGGTATATGTTTGTTTCCAAGGATGAGATATTATTGTGGTTGTGGAGTGCCGTTCACAATCTTGGAAATAGAACATCAACCGTGCATTTAATAACTTGGTTGAGGTTATTGGGGTTCTGCACTTGATAAATGGAATGGAATTAGTCGGTTTAGCAGGAGAAATTCTTGCATGCAAACGCACCTAACACATAAGGATTTACAAACAACCACTAATAACTTGACACCTCATTTTTTATGTATTTATGTTAATAAAATAAAAAAAGTTGGAAATATTGACGCGCCCTTTTGATCTGTCGTGCAACATTTCTCTCGTGTAGTGGAAAACCGTTTTCTTCTTCTTTTGTTTTCTCTTCTGCATAACTATTGTATTTTCTTTTTCTTTTTCAAGCAAACCATTTCCATAATTTCTTCCTCCCTCATATCACCTAAAAATGAATTGGGGTCCTTGCTCTCCTCTTTAAAAGAATCTATTTCCCTGTTTCTTTCTTGTGGATTCAAGACTTTGTTTTATTTTACAAATAGTTCCAACAAAGAGTTCAAGTAAGTTAACTGTCTTCTCTTGCTCAAAAAACAAAGTTAACTGTCTTCTCAATTATGTTTCATTTTCTATTGATAATGCATTACCTATTGTCCTTGGCAATGTTATAGAAATTTAGGTTGTTTGACTATCGATATTGTTAATTTTCTAGGGCATGTGTTATTAATTTATCACATGGCTACTTCTTTTATTTATTGATTCAAGAAATATACTTTTCTGTAGGAAACAATGGATATCAATGAATCTCAACCCGTTGAAATTGATGGGTCAGAAGAAATTTTTCTTGGTCAAGTTGTCAATAACAAAGATGAAGCTTATAACTTATACCAAGAATATGCCTTCAGAAAGGGTTTTAGTGTTAGAAAGGGGAGAGAGTTATATTATGATAATGAGAAAAAAATCACACGTTTCAAAGAGTTTTATTGTTCCAAAGAAGGGTTTAAGAATAATGAATCTGAAGGTGAAGTGTCTTATGAAAGAGTTGATTCAAGAACAAATTGCAAAGCTATGGTGAGATTTAATGTGAGCAAGGAAGGAGTGTGGAAAATCACAAAGTTAGTACTTGATCACAACCATGACTTTGTTCCACCTGAGCAAAGGCATTTGTTGCGCTCCATGAGAAATATGTCAAATGTCAAAGGAGGCCTCATAAAGTCCATGGTGAATGCCGGTATGCGAGTAACAAATATTTGGACTTATTTAGGGGAAGAGGTCGGTGGATATAACAATCTCGATGTAACATTGAAAGATGTGCATAATTATGTCTACAATGAAAAGTTGAAATTGATTGAAGTTGGGGATGCTCAGTCTTTAGTTAATCACTTACAAAAGAGACAAGCACAAGATCCTATGTTCTATTATAGTGTGCAGTTAGATCAAGAATCACGTTTGACCAATGTCTTCTGGAGAGATGGTAAATCTAAAGTTGATTATGATTGCTTTGGGGATGTTGTGATTTTTGACACTACTTATCGCACCAATAAGTATGACTTGATTTGTGCCCCATTTGTTGGTGTAAACCATCATTGGCAAAATGTAATATTTGGTTGTGCCTTGTTACTTAATGAAACCTCTGTTTCCTTTAATTGGTTGTTCAAAGTATTTTTGGAGAGTATGGGAAACCAACAACCAAAAACAATATTTACAGATCAAGCTGCAACTATGGGAAAAGCAATCGGAGAAGTAATGCCAAATGCATGTCATCGTTTGTGTTTATGGCATATAGCAAAAAATGCTCCTTCTCATCTGGGATCTCTCAATTCTAATAACAAGTTTCAAAGCTTGTTTCAGAAATGCATGAAAGATTGCGACTCAGAAGAGGAATTTCAAAGCACTTGGGATGAGATAATGAATTCCTATCAACTTCATGGTCATAAATGGTTAAAAAGCATGTATGAAATTCGTCACAAGTGGAGCACGACTTTTACTAAAAATGTATTTTCTGCTGGTATCAAATCCTTTCAAAGGAGTGAGAGTACAAATAGTGTGTTGGGAGAGATTGCAGGAAATACAACATGTCTCACACAATTTTTAGTGGCATTTGATAAGATGGTGAAAAAGTGGCGACAATTAGAGGTTGAAAAGGAATTTAAAAATAGTCAGAGTGCACCTCCTCGCGTCATAAATAACAGTGAAACTTTGCGACATGCATCTATGGTATATACTCACAAAACCTTTAAGCTTTTTTTAAATGAGTATCTTGATGGGACAGGTGCAAGCACTTCTGTGGAGATTAGTAGATGCGATAATATGTCATACTATGAGGTAATGTTGAATAGCATACCCAATAAAAAGTATATGGTGACTTTGGACTCTTCTACCGCAATGGTCAGTTGCAGTTGTCGTAAGTTTGATTCCATGAGCATTCTTTGTAGTCATGCATTGAGGGTTTACAACGTGAAGAGTATTTTAAAAATACCAGACCAGTACATCTTAAAAAGATGGTCAAAAAATGCAAGATCTGTTATTTACGACCATACAAATAAGAGCACAGAAGAAGGTTCAACCCCGAGTTCAATAACCAATGGTGATGATGTCGGTCTTCTTTACCGCAATGCCATTCTGAAGTCTTATTATAATTTAGTTTTGGAAACTCAAGAGCACAAAGAAGCAAGAAAAATCATGTGGGAGTTGCTTGATACTGCAGTTCAGAAGGTTCGACAATGTATTGGCAAGCCCAATTTAAATTCAAACACAGAAAACATCGAGAACACTTTCTTGCAAAACGAGGACAATGAATGCTTGACAGTTTCTAATCCACGTCCGGCAAAGACCAAAGGAATGACTAATGTTCGTAAGAAAGGACATTTTGAGAAAAGGAAAAGATCAACTAGAAAAGCAAAAAAAGATAAAGGTGAATAATCAAATCTATATACTTTTATATTATAGTTATGTATTTAATGTGAGAAGTTGTAAATATTTGTATCATTTTCAGAGAAAGATAATGAAGACAGTTTCCATGCAAGTAATTCTTCAGTGGATGGACT
>Ga0228710_1006538_pt1 | contig 17606 bp, 10 predicted proteins | sample MedpolnodulmetaG_FD_177995 | JGI IMG/M metagenome (GOLD analysis project Ga0228710, IMG submission 177995) | Root nodule microbial communities from Medicago polymorpha collected in Santa Monica, California, United States - pink nodules | ecosystem: Host-associated > Plants > Roots > Nodule...
AAAGTTGTTGAACTATGAATCTATTTTCCGCTGCGATGTCATTGAGATTTTGACAAGGTTGTTTTGATAAATAGTAACTTTACTCTATTTATACTTTAAATGTAGTGTGATATCCCGTTTTACGTTGAATACTTTGATTAATTGTATTATTTACATTGTTGGGAAAACGGGGTGTTACAGAAAGTGTAAAACATCGAACAAACACAACAACATGAATCGATTCAACAAATGAGTGAATCGATTCAAACCATTACATGACAAACTGGGAACATCAAGAATGCTATGAAGTTTGATGCGCATCAGAATAGATTTGAATCGAAACTGCCTAGGATGAAGATTGATGCTATTCAAAATATTATGAATCGATTCAAAGCAAGTCAAAGAAATTTTGTGATATTCAAAATGTCACATTTAGCCTGGGAACATGAAGAATTTTCCCATGATGGGAAACTTCACTTTTTACGGGCACTAAGTAGTTTTCCCGGTTGTGAAATAATTGGGATATGGATTCACCACTGTCAAAACTTCTCTAGAGTCATTACAGTTGTCTGAATCTCCACAGTTATATTTATCAAACGCTTCAAGTTTTATGTCTCAAAAGAAGTTAAAAATACAATATCAATAAAAGAAGGCTTCCCAGACCACAAGCAAGGTTGTGTGGGGGATCGAGAAGGCGGCCACGTATATGGTGGTAGCACGGTGGAACACCGGCGAGGACAGGCAGGGAGCTTCTGCATTGATGGATTAAACAGTTTATTTTATACTGTGACGTGAAGCTTGGGATCGTACTTGAAACAAATGGGTGGCATGGTGGTCATTCGACGGAGTGAAACCTTGTAAATAAAGTAGAAGACTCAGTTTCAAAATTTGCTCTCTTAAATTTGTGTAATGCAAAACCGGTCCTTTTATAAAATTAATGTGATTGAAAAAGCTTATGAAAAATCTTACAAGGTGTTCAAGATCAAACAGGTAGTATATTGATGTTAATATCTTTGCTATTTTAGTTTTGTTTGTGTTCAGTTGGATTTTTATCATTAGGAGCTCTTGCAAAACTTATACCCATATCAGATAACCATCATGCCAAATTATTGGAGAATGGCAAAAAAGAATGTTAGATAAGGCTTAAATATGGTACTCGTCCCTGCAAATATGCCTCGTTTAAGTTTTGGTCCCTGTAAAAAAAAAATTTGTTTTTGGTCCCTGCAAAATATTTTGTTTTTTAAACAGGTTCCTGCAAAAAGTTTTGTTTCTGAAAATAGTCCCTGCAATTTTTTTTTTTACAGGGACCAAAACTTAAACGAGGCATATTTGTAGGGATGAGTACCATATTTAAGCCGTTAGATAATGTCTATAATTCCATGGATGAGATTGCAGAGAACACCACGTTTGATTGTTGCAGCGGTTGAGATTTTTTTAAATGAAGTTACACAGGGATATTGTGAGGGTAGTCAATCTGAATCTCAAAAAGTTACTAGCAAGTAACCAACTTATGATCTGAACCATTGAATAAATTAAATAATATATCCATGGTTGTAACATCAACTTTCCCATACTAAACCCCATCTGAAATGAATCCCATAAAGACCAAGATACAACCGATTTCCTGTTATTGACTTTGGAAGGAAAATATTTAATTTAGCACCCTAAAAAGACAAGAAATCTCCTGATGGAGTAACAAAAACATGATTCATTATGGTACAACCTAAAATCTCAAAAGATCTCGTAACAATACTATTACTTTTGATGACACTCCCACATTTGATCAAATAAAGTGTACTCAATTACACAAATAGAAACTAGAATTGATCTTTTGAATCAACGGAAAAGATAAACACAAATCGATCAGATTAAGAATAATTAATCGGACAACAAACTACCACTAAAGGAGGACAGACAAAGACAAGGACCTTAGGGGAGACAACAAACTCACATCAAGAGGAAAGAAAAATAGCTCAAGGCAGAAATAGTCCATGAGATACTTGTACCTTATAAGTCCTTTAAATAACTATTGTAGAAAAAAACCAGTCCTTCAAAAAAAAAATTGCATTATTTAGATATTATTTATAGTAAGTTGATTTATTTTATCATAAAAGAAAATTTATACTAAATCTAACTGACGTAAAAACAGAAAACCCATGAATTGAGAGAACTGATGACAGAGAGAGACGAGAGAACTGAGAGACCTCGCGGTGGCCGGCCTTTTGTACGGTGGCAACCGCACCGGAGCCTATCTCCGGAAGAGCGTTACATAGGGGGGGAGAGGGGCACAGCCTGGGTGGCAGAAAATGGGGGGGATAGGGGTGATTGGTCTGTAGTTAGGTCAAGGAAGAAGAAAGCGACGCAACCGGAGGATCGAAGACGGGACAGGTCAAGGGTTTCAGAGCGACATGGAGGTTTGGTTCAACATTGGGGAAACGCACAGCGCAGCTACGGTATTGATGGCAGAGAAGTACGTCGATCAACTAGGGCTTCCCGTGAGCAGCACGGCACATATTTTATTTTTGATGGCAAGAAAGGATGGGATGTTGATAGACGCGGAACAACTGATGGCAAGGTCCGAGAATTCATTCATGAGGAACGTAACAAAGGCAGTAAGGTCACTTTCTATTTTGCAAACATTCCTGACTTTATGTCGTTGTTTCGGTTGCGACAATATTTTGAGGTTTGCGGTATTTTGTCTGATGTATATGTGGCTAGACAACTAAACTCTCGTGGTCAAGTTTATGGCTTCGTTAGATTTATGAATGTGAGAAACAAGGACAAATTAACACAGGCTTTGAATAATGTCTGGATTGGTGATTTTAGGGTTTGGGCACGTGAAGCAAGATTTGATAGGTTTGCACAATATGACGTGGACAGTAGGGTTCCTTATCACGGTGGTAGGAAGTCGGAGATTAGCGAGGAGGTGAGGCCGGTGGTGATCACTCTTCAAGAGGGTGTTAGAAATGTGAGGGTGAGCAAGGAGAAGGCGGAGGAAAAAAAACCAGAGGGAGAAAAAAAAGTGATGATTGGAGAGGTGGAGGTGATTGTTGGAAAGAAGTCGAAGAAAAAAAATAAGTTGAAAAGTAAGAATAATGGAGGGAACGACGGAGCAGCCGGTAAGGTGAAGAACACATCAGTGGAAGGGAGGAAGATATGGGAACCGAAGTCACTAGTCGTTGAGAAGGAGAATATTGTGCAAACAAAAGAGCCTGCCTCCAAGAATGTGTTAGTTTATAATTCAAGGTCGGAGGACCGTGGATGGGCTAACGGTGGTTTGGTGGCGACGGTGGTGTCTGGGGATTCAACGTTATCCCCGCAACAACGGGTGGAGGATGCCGGCTTTGATAATGTTGTTGTCACACCAATGGGAAGCGACAAGGTGTTTCTTCATTGCTCGGGGGGTGGTGATATGTGCCAGGTCATTCAGGAAGCTCTTGATTTTTTCTCTATGCTATTTTCTGACATACACAAATGGACAAAACATGACGAGATTTATGAAAGGGGCGCCTGGTTACGGGTTTACGGTACACCAATTCACGCGTGGAATGAAGTATTTTTCAAACTTTGTGTTGCGTACTGTGGGAGATTCATTAGATCAGATGAGTGCACGGTGGACAAGGCGAGATTGGATTTTGCTGGATCCTTATTTCCACTACTTTCTTGGAGGTGGTAAATGTGAATTCTGAAGTTCTTGTTGATGATTGTAAGTATTCGATTAAGTTGGTTGAAGAATGGGGTTGTAACCTAGGGGAGGATGCATTCATGACGGAGGAAGAACTTGAAAATAAAGCGGAAACGTGTTCTATTCGTAATGAGGTGCCTGAAATGGATGATTTTAGAGGTGACATGGATAATTTGGTGGATGAGTTAAGCAAGGATTGGCAGGCTAATGTTGATCAGAATAATAATTTCTTCAATGTTGATATTGGTTCGCAGCCGGAAGACCAAGTGTACAAGGCAAAGGCTGCTTCTGTTTCATCTGAGCAACACGGTAACAGCAAGGACAAACTGATTTCGATGAATTCTGCATCTGTTTCCAATGACCAGCAAGCATCTGTACTCAGCAAACAGCAAGGTAACAGCCCCGGAAAACAACATTTTACTGTGAATTCTGCTACTGTCTTCCACGAACAGCGAGGCAACGATTACGGGAACCTGCGCAATCTAGCTTCTAGTCCGGTTTCAGAACAACAATGTAACAGCAGTGAACGCAAGCAGGTGTCGACTAAGAGAGCGCAAACCAAAACCAAATCATCCTCTAAGTCGCAAAAATCAAAGAAACGCAACAAGAAAGCAGGTGTGGTTCTTAAACAGTCGGCTGGTTTTATTAAAAAAATTGCAAGAATGCCGGTGAAAGAAAGAAGGGAGATTCTGAAGGTGCTCAAGAAACAAGAATGTAAGAGGAGCGTGCTGTCTAAAACTTCAAAGGCAATGGGCAATTCTTTTTCTATTTCCTCAAATTCGTCCAATTCATCGGTGAACAAGGATTGGGAAAATTGGATTGTTGTTCATGGGAAAAAGGAGATTGCGGCGGGGGATGTTAGGGAGATAGGAAGGAGGTTAGGAGTTAGTTTTAATGGCGACATTAATAACCGTTTGAACCTGCTGACTAGGGAGGGTCGAAAGGAGCTGAGGGCGGAAAGAGGTGTTGTGTTAATGGAAGGGGATAAGGAGGATGGTGGTGGTCGTAGGGAGGGGTGTTAGGGGCGGTGTTGCGGGTGAGGATGGGGGAGGAGAGTGGTGAAGATGAAGGTAATTTCTTATAACGTCAGGGGCCTCGGTAGTTTTGAGAAAAGAGCTGAAGTGCGCCGCATTATACAAGATAAGCAACCTGGTGTCTTGTGTCTGCAAGAGTCGAAACTGACTGTGCTTGATGATTTTATTACCAAAAGCTTATGGGGTAGTGCAACGTGTGGGTATTCCTATCAGCCATCTAATGGGGCGTCGAGAGGCTTAATAACTATTTGGGATACTTCGGTGGTGGAGATGTGGTGTACATATAGTTTTAGACATGTGTTAATTATTGAAGGAAGGGTCATTGCTTCTGGCCAACAATTTTTTATTGCAAATGTGTATGCGCCCTGTGATACATCGGCGAAGCAAGACTTGTGGAACAACATTACGAATTTTATTTTAAATATTGGTGATGTAAATTTGTGCATTTGTGGAGATTTTAACTCGGTTAGAGCGGAAGCTGAGAGGAAAGGCAAAAGTGTGGTGTTTAGACAACTGGATGCAGATAATTTCAACAATTTCATTGATAACAGTTTCTTGATCGACTTACCGTTATGTGGTAGATTGTTTACCTGGTATCGCGGCGATGGTATTTCCATGAGCAGATTGGACAGATTTTTGGTGTCTGCTAAATGGTGTGATTCTTGGCCAAATAGTATACAGGTGGCTCATCCGCGGGGTCTATCAGATCATGTTCCGTTAATGTTGCACGTTGATGATACAAATTGGGGACCTCGCCCGTTGAGATTGATGAAATGTTGGGTGGAATATCAGGGTTATGCAGATTTTGTTCGAGCTAAATTAAATACTTTCAGCATGGATGGTTGGGGCTGTCATGTTTTGCGAATGAAGTTCAAAATGATTAAAGCTTGTTTAAAAGATTGGCACTTGCAACACTCAAAAAACATTGAAGGTAGGATTACAGATACTAAGAACCGAATGAATTCTCTTGATTCCAAAGGGGAGGAAGTCGAGCTTGCCGAAGAGGAAATCAAGGAATTGCATGATTTATCGATTAATTTGCACTCTTTGTCGCGTGTACATACAAGTATGAATTGGCAGAAGGCGAGGATGAATTGGGTAAAAGAAGGGGATGCTAATTCAAAATTCTTTCATCATATTATGTCAAGCAGACAGCGAAGAAACGCTATTCACTTGATTCAGGTTGATGGCATTCCGGTAGAAGGGGTTCAGAATATTCGGACGGCGGTCTATAATCACTTTGCAATGCATTACCGTGCATCCATAGTTAGTCGGCCTGGTGTCGGGGGTCTAAATTTCCGAAAATTATCCACCTCTCAAGCAGGTGGACTGGTGCGCCCGTTTACTTTAGAGGAGGTGAAACAAGCTGTTTGGGACTGCGATAGTTTTAAAAGTCCTGGTCCGGATGGTATTAACTTCGGCTTTATTAAAGATTTTTGGCAAGAGTTGAAGGATGACTTTATGAGATTTGTATTGGAGTTTCATAGAAATGGGAAACTGTCAAAGGGGGTTAACTCAACGTTTATCGCTTTGATTCCAAAGGTGGATTGTCCACAAAAGCTAGCTGATTTTCGCCCCATAGCACTCATCGGTTGCATGTACAAGGTTTTGGCTAAAGTCCTCGCGAACAGGTTACAAACGGTTTTGAATTATGTGGTGTCTGACACCCAATCAGCCTTTGTTCGCAGGAAACAGATTCTTGATGGAGTTCTTATTGCAAATGAGGTGGTGGATGAAGCTAAATGGTTGAAGAAGGAGTTGTTATTGTTTAAAGTAGATTTTGAGAAAGCTTATGACTCGGTTGATTTGAATTATTTAAATGCGGTGATGCAAAATATGAATTTTCCAACTCTTTGGCGTAAATGGATAAAGGAATGTGTGGGAACGGTGACAGCTTTGGTGCTTGTTAATGGATGTCCGACAGAGGAATTTCCGGTAGAGAGAGGGTTAAGACAAGGGGATCCTCTTTCTCCATTTCTATTTCTATTAGTGGCTGAAGGTTTTGACGTGTTGATGAAGGCTTTGGTGTCAAATGATTTGTTTCAACCGTACAGAGTTGGAAGCCATGGGGATGTCAGGTTGTCTCATCTTCAGTTCGCCGATGATACCATCATTATGGGCGATAAGTGCTGGCTAAATGTGCGTACGATTCGTGCTGTGTTGCTCTTACTTGAAGAGATATCTGGTTTGAAGGTCAATTTTTACAAGAGTATGCTGACAGGTGTAAATATTTCTCCGACATGGTTGTCAGAAGCCGCCTCAGTGTTGAGGTGTAGAACTGGATCGATTCCTTTCAAGTACTTGGGGTTACCGATTGGTGGTGATGGTAGGAAAATCGGTTTTTGGAAGCCTATCGTAGACCGTATTCGCGCTCGGTTGTCTGTGTGGAACAATAAATTTCTATCTTTCGGTGGTCGCTTGGTACTCCTGAAATCTGTCCTGTCATCTCTTCCGGTTTACTTTCTTTCTTTTTTCAAGGCACCTACAAGTATAATTTCCTCTATTGAATCTATTTTAAAAAAAATAATTTGGGGGGGTTGTGAGGTCTCTAACAAAATTGCTTGGGTTAACTGGGATTCTGTATGTTTACCTGTGAATTGTGGTGGTTTGGGGGTTCAGAGGATGAGGGAGTTTAACTTATCTTTGTTAGGAAAATGGTATTGGAGGTTGTTAGGGGAGAAGGAGGAGTTGTGGTACCGAGTGTTAAAGGCGAGGTATGGTGAAGTGGGTGGTCGTATTAAGGAAGGAGGAAACGGCGCTTCTTTGTGGTGGAGGATGATCTGCCACGTGAGGGAGGGCGTAGGGTCAGGGATAGGAAATTGGTTTGAGGACAATATTAGGCGGGTGGTTGGTAATGGTAATAACACTTTATTTTGGACTGACAATTGGCTGGGTGGGGTTCCTTTAAAGCTTCAATTCAGCCGTCTGTATGAGTTGTCAGCTCATAAGGAGTGTTCGGTGGCGGACATGGCGAGATTGGGGTGGGCTGAAGGTGGTACCGCTTGGGGTTGGAGAAGGCGATTGATGGCGTGGGAGGAGGAGAGTGTGAGGGAGTGTTCCGATTTATTGAGTAATGTTATTTTGCAGGAAAATATCCAAGATAAATGGCGGTGGGAGCTAGATCCTATCCATGGCTACTCGGTAAGCGGAACATATCGCTATCTTTCTTCTGTTGCTGAACCGGTGGTTACTAGAGACTTTAATGATGTTTGGCATAAGCTTGTTCCGATAAAAGTGTCAATTTTTGTTTGGCGACTCCTTCAAGACAGAATTCCGACAAGAGCAAATCTGGTGAGGCGGCATGTTCTTCAACCAAATGCTAATCTCTGCGCCGCTGGTTGTGACAGTGTCGAGACGACAGAGCATCTTTTTCTTCAATGCAATAGCTTTACGAATGTCTGGTATTATTTAATAGGTCATTGGCTCGGAATCTCTTTTGTTCTTCCTGGGTGTGTTAAAGAATTTTATCTTCAATTTACTCAGTTGGCAGCCATGCCTAGGGCTTCATACAACTATCTAAAGGTTATCTGGCTCGCTTCAGTTTGGGCAATATGGAAGGTTAGAAACAACCGTGTCTTCAAAAATGCGGTAATTGATCCTCATATTATTCTTGAAAATGTGAAGCGGACTTCCTTTTTATGGTTATCTTCGAATATTACTCCTTTGGCTATTGGGTTTCATGACTGGTGGCGACATCCCCTACTTTGTATGGGTGTCATGTAATTGTTTTATTTTATTTCGGTAGTGACACTTTGCTTTAGGTGTCTGATTGTTGTAACAGATTTTGGGTAATTCACCATTTTAGCACACCTTGTGTGGGGTGAGTTTATCCTCTTGTGAGCAATATATTCCATTTTGATTTGTTAAAAAAAAAAAAGAAAACCCATGAATTTAAAACTCTAAATTTGACCTATAACTTTAATTAGTGAATCAAAATAGACAATACATTTAGTTTTCCGCAATTGCACGCCTACACTTTTAATTCGATCTATAACAATAATTGTTAAATCAAACTCGACAATAAATTTAACTTCTAACATTTGCGCATGTACACTTTTCAATTTGAATTATAACCTTAATTGTTAAATCACAGCAAAACAACAAGTTTAGCTTCCCACGATTGCATGCGCACACACTCTCAATTTGATTTATAACTTTAACTGTTAAATCAAAGTAGACAACATATTTAATTTGCAACAATTGTGCATGCACACTTCCAATTTGATTTATAACTTCAATGGAGAAAGCACACAACACATTTCACTTCAAGCATTTGTGTGCACACACTCTTAATTTGATTTATAAATTTATTGTCAAATCACAGTAGATAACACATTTTATTTCTCAAGGGTGTTGACTACCCGTCAACCTACAAGATTTTGAGGGAGGAATGATTGGGCATGTACTTGGTAGCTAAACTTTTAAGTTGATGTAATAACAAATGAGCCATCAAACTAGTCCCTAATTTTGTAAAACACTTTCAAATAGGTTTCTGAAATGAATAAAGCATCAATTTGATCCCCGAATTATTAAATTGTCCAATTTGATCAACCTATCTCCAATTTGTCCCGCGGACTACAAAAATATATCAAGTAGTTCCTAAACTATTATTAATCCATAAAAATAGTCTCTGATCCATCATTCTATCTTTTTTAAGGGAATTGGGGGGCTAACTTGATGTTTTATAATATTTTAAGGAATACATTGTATATTTTGATAGTTCAAAGACTTAAATTGAAGAGAGGTTGATAGTTCGGTAGACCAAATTGATGGTTTATTCTTTATGAAATTATAAATATTTCAAAAAGACTTATGACTTTATTCAACCATTAATCAAATACATATATTTAACTACTTACTATCCATTAGATACTTATATTTTAACCACTTAATATTAATTTAGTCCTCAAATTCAATCATTTACTATAGTCCCTAACATGTTATCAGAAAAACTTATATGAGCAAAATATGATGGAATCAGAGACTTTCTCTTTCAAAAAAAAGAAGAAGAAACAGATATTTTTTTTATAAAAATAATTTATAATATCAAGAACCTATTCAAAAACACCTAACAAAGTGATAGAAATTTTTTGGTGGTTTACTTTGTTATATATGCAGGGATCTGAAAATTATGCTTTAAGTATCTACCACTTACAGAGTTGATAACTTATTTTTAGGAATTTGAATATCTGAATGATTAAACTAGGGGTGTATGATAGTTTATGTACTAGTAGCTGCATTTTCAACCTTCTTTGTGTAGTATAAATCAAATAAAATTGTCCAATAACAATATTTCCATGTAGTTTAAATCAGGGCCGTCCCTATGAAATTGGAGGCTCGACTCTCATAGTAAAAAATGGTCCTTAATAAAAAAACACATAATTTTTTTAAAAGATTAATCTTCTATTTAAATTAAAAATAACACTCGTATAATGATTATTAGCCACCGAAATAAAAATTAACAATTATTTTTACTAAAGACGTGTTTTTTGACTTATAAATAGAAACATGGAACATGATTTTTTACTTGGAAATTGAAATATAAAAGATGTTTATTTTTCTTTTTCTAAGTGAGGGTGGAGATATTGAACAATAATTTTTTTTCTTGAAACCCATCATTTTGAGAGGCCAAGTTTGGTTGAACTCTTTGCATTCCCATTTTCTGTTTTATATTTTCCATTAACTCATACCTCCCTATAAAACCAACATAAATGTATAAGATGTATTAAAATGTACCATTAGGTTTTAGGATGAAAATTTGCAAACAAATTTCTATAAGCCATCACTTTAAAATTCAAGCTTGAATACTTGTAAAAATCACGACCAAATTCACTCTTGCTAAGCAGTAGAAAACATATTTTGTTCATTGAAGTTTGATTTGACGTAAAAGAAATAGAATTTTTGATTGGCCAAAATTTGATGTGTAAAAAACTTCAAGAGTACGATTTAGACCTCTAGATTTCTAATCTGGAATTGTAAAAACCTAAAGAAATTTGGAAACATTTTACACCTATGAATTGACCAGTTTGAAGATGTCGAAAAATTCGAAAGTTGCATTTTGCACTTTTGGATTGATTAGTCACATGTATTAAAAAATAAGATTTGTTTTTTTACATCTAAACAAGATGTTCATATTCGTCCAAGTTAACCGACCCGGACACTTTCCATTTAACTTATATAATCCAAAAAGATGTAAAATTGAAAATTGTGATTATTTTTTTTAAAATAAAAATTGGATACTCTAAGAATATAAGGGTAGGAGGAATTTTGTTGAATTTTTCTAAGAAACCCAAAAATAAAAAAATTGTTGCAGGAACCCATTATTGTTTTCAACACAAAAATATTCAAAGCCCACCGAAAAACAGCTGAACCTTTGGTATTACACATTGATAAATTAACTAAATTTGTACATGGTAGTATTTTATTAGTTGAAATAAAGTCATTGACCCTTGACCAAAAAAAGAAAATGAAAAAGTCATAGACCTAGATCTAGAATTCTTGATGCAGCTTGTGAACACAGACTAATTAATACTCCCTCTGTATCTAAATATAAATAAATTTTATTATTTAAGTTCATTCAATTAATGACGTATGTGGTTCATAATATGGACCACATATATCATTAATTGAATGAACCTAAAAACTCTATTTTAACAAAGCTACTATCTCACTCATTCTCACTCCTATATATACCCTCTTTTCCTCAAATAGGGTTATACAAGTTCCACTCCTTTCAGCAGCTTCTTTTTTTTTTCTTTTTTTTTCTTTCCATTTTGAGCAAATGTTTTTCACATAGCTTCACAGCCCACTCCTTCAACTTTCATGTAACCCTTCTCTTTGCCATCTATATGCGTAGATCAACGAGCAATTCCACAGCTAGATGCAGTGTGAGTGCATCATGTGTTGGAGATCTGATGCTACAAAGATGTCTTGGAGATCTAATTAATGGATCAATTGGGAATAATTTTATTATTCGAGCAGGTGTAATTTCCTTGATTAAGTATGTTACAAAGTTTTTGTCTCAACGGTGACATAACTTTGTTTATGTATATTAAGACGACCTTGAGTATAAATCCAAAAGACAACAAAACTATGTAGCTTTCAACTCAAGTGCTACCTTCATTGCTTTTTATAAAGCATGAATGTTTGAATCTGAATCATGTTTAAAACAATTTTCGATTGATCTGATGATTCTAGCAAATAGTATTATCTTATAATTTTGTAATTTAACAAGTGTAACTTTCTTGATTAATTAAGATGGATTTTTATGTATTTTGGCTGAATACCATCGTTGTTGTATGAATGGTGTTGGTTTCCTGTTTTGTTTACCTTGTGGTTTTGGGCGGCGCCTTTGTTTTGTTCTGTTGCCAGCTATTGTGCAGGCTAGTCCTTTAATACAGTAATTGTTAAAAAAAATGCATATTTTCTCTCTCTTCTAAAAAAATCTATTTTTTGAGAAGCTACTCTTAACATTTCTCATTTGAAGCTGTTTTTAGATTATTTTTAGATTCTGATTTTTAAAAAAAGTTGTAACAAACGGATACAACATTGTTAAAAGTGATTATTTTTTTAAAAAAAAAAGTGATTTTCTTCTTAAAAAAGCTATAACAAACGGCCTATTAATGTTCCCCACAAAAAAATATATTTGTTTATGTTTTAATTCGGCCCTTATTTTATAAAATTGTGTTTGCCATTTAAATAATGGTATGAAGAGAATTATTTTATCAAAATAAAGGACCATTTTAAACAAAAAAAAACTTGAAAATATTGTTGTAGAGATGTCCACAAGTTTTAGCTCAATTGGTAAAAGTTTAAAATTGTTTGGTTGAATGTCTTGGTCGGGATTGAAACTTTGGCCTCTTCAATTGTGCGTGTGAGTTTTAATAGTTATTTGTCATTTATTCTATAAAAAAAGATAGTTTTCATTTTCATTTAACGGTAGGGATGTTCATATTTAAATCTATCAAAATTAAAACTGTAAACCATAAAAACTGAAATTTATTTAATGTGTTTGAGTGTACTTATGTAACAATGTTTGGATTGGATTTTTGATATCTTTTTAAAATCAAAGTAAACCAAATTGCATATATTTATTTATTTTTATTAGTATAATATATTGCATTAAACTATTTTTTTATAGTAATAATTATTAGTTAATTTAAACTATTTTTTTTTATTTCATATGTTTTAAGCATAGTCGATTATTTACTCCAAAAAAAAAAGCACAATCGATTATTTTCATTCTTAAATTATTAATTTTTGACTGAATTTTCATTTTTAATCGTTTATTTTTGGTATAATGTATGTTATATTTTTTTGGATCTAACCAATGTTTTTATCATGTCATTGTAATATTAACTTTAACACATGTTTTCACAAAATCATAATTTGGATATCCAAAAAACCAATCCAAACTATACCAAATAAAATTAGATTTTATCGAATTTTTTAGAAGTCATTCAAACTAAACCACAATTATTTAAATTTTCTACTCATATGATATTTTGCCTCATAACCGATATAAAACACGTTGGAAACATCTCTAGTGTTGACTGATCTCTATTGAAACTCTCTCTATATATATTACTTCCTCCGTCCCAAATTATATACAAAAATAAGTCAACAAAAATTGATGTATTTTGTCCAATTTTCAATTAAATACATCAACTTTTGTTGAATCATATATACTTATAATTTGGGACAGATTGTGTATACGAGTGAGAGAGGTTTAAACATGAAATATGAGAGCGTTAAATGTTAGCCATCATATTAAACACATGGTTCAAATTCGATTTTAATTTTTAAACCCTCACATGACTCTATTCTTCTTCGACTCATGTGCCCATCCTATCGCTTCCAATTCTTCTTTATTCCTTTCAGAATCCTGCCCTTCAAACCTTCCTTCCAACATATTTTCATTTTCCCTTAACATCCATCTTCATCATTGGACTACACACATGACCTACATAAAATACTACTTAGTATATTTCTATAGTTTGGGGACCAAATTGGAGAGAGGGTGATAGCTTGGGGACCAAATAAATGGTTTATTCTTCATGACATATATACTTAATATTTACAAAAAGTTTCATGAATAAATTAAACTATTAAATTAGTCCATATATTTAACCACTTAATATCAATTAGGTCTATATATATTTTAATAACTAACTATCAATTTAGTCCATTTAGTCCCTAACTTGCTGTTAGAAGAACTAATATGTGCAAAACATGATAGAGTCAAAGACTTCTTTCTAAATACTTTAACATATTGTCAGGGATGGGTATGGTGGGTTTACTCTAAAATATATGAAGAGATTTGAAAAATATGCTTAAATATTTATCGTTTGTAGATTTGATAACTTAGTTTTAAGAAGTTGTATCTAAATGATTTTTTTTTTATTGTTACAAGGAAAAGAAGGAAAAACACAAAAGAACGAAAATTACAATCTACAGCATCAAGTTCCCACATACTCTAGTCCTAGGAGGTCCGATAAGCCTGACATAGTAGAGGTGTGGATTATGAGAACCAAGGATGAAGAAGATCCACACTTTGCTAAGAAGTCAGCTCAACTATTACCTTCATGGAGGGTGTGAGAAATGGATGTGATTCAACTAAGATTGAGAAGATTTTTGATATCTTGAGTGAAAGTAACATATTTTTGGTATTGATGACTTGGCTCCTTGAAAATGTTAACACAATGGACATAATCTGAATAACAAACAAGGGGTCTATGTTATTTTATGTACAAGAAGCAGCATTTCAACGTTTTTTGTTTAGTATAAATCGAACGAATATTGTCCGATAAGAATATTACCATGTAGTTCAAATTATTTTTCTCTTTATATTTTTCATCAACTCATACTCTAAAACCAACATAAATGTATTAGATGTATTAAAGTGTACCTTTGTATTAAAGTGTACCTTTAGAATTTAAAATGAAAATTTGCAAACAAATTTCTATTAGTCATCGGCTTAAAACTCAAGCCTCAATACTTGTAAGAATCACAAGCAAATTCACTCTTTCTAAAATTTGAGAGCTCGTTCCAAGTACTAGAAAATGTATTTTATTTATTAAAGTTTAAATCAACAATGATAAAATAAATTTTAGTGCCCAAGATTGGCCAAAATCGAAGGTGTAACAAAAAAAAATACTAAGATTGCAATTTTTCTGGTTGAGAAGATCCGTGATATCTTGAATCAAACTAATTTTATCTACTCGGTTGCTCTGAAATGCAAACAAAAGAAAAAGACATGATTATACATCCTATTATGAAAATTGAATCTAAGCATACACATCATAACCATCGCTGGATATTGTATTATCTTTTATAACCAAAAAAGACATTGTATTATCTTTACACTTCAATAAATCTTTTCTAATTCATCATTGCATGTTTTAATTATTTATGATAGCAATTAAAAATATAATTATTCAACTAGATTTCTCAACTATTCTAAATTTTGCATGATACTTTGATTCAAACTCTAATGATATAAATCACAATATCAATAAAATCCTAAAGAATATTGTTCAATGTCATCTATTCTATATATAAAGAAAATATGCTCTTTTGACTCTTTTGGATTGATATTTTCTCCTTCCAAAGTTACCTTCCGATTTGAATACAAATGGCACATATGATAAATAAATAAAAATAAATTCATATATTACAACAAAATGTAACAAACTGTATATGTCCAATTTTTTTCCTTATCATTTAAAAAAGATTATGGACGAGACTGAATTCAAATATTAAAAAAAAGTGTAACATACACAATTTTTTTTTTGGTTACCACACAAATATATTAGAATTAGATTATATATGTCAATTTTTTTTCCTTTATCCTTAAAAAAAGTGTAACAAACTAGATCAAGTATATGTCACTATAAATATAATCAATAAGAAATATTAGAATTAGATTATATATTTTTTATATTGTTAGTGTCATTGAAATAATTAAATATGGTTAGTTTGGTTTGTTATATTTATATTTATACTTTTAGTTTGTCTTTTCGCTTGTAATTGAAGGTGAGAAAAACACGCACATGGGGGTTGAATTGTGTTGGCTTTTTTTACGATTTCTTTTTTCTAAGTGTTTATAAAAACCTTGTCTGAATATGATGTGCAGATTTTGACTCAAAGTCTGAATGCAGCAGATAACTGAACACAAAGATAAAGAGTGAGAGAGAGAGAGAGAGAGAGAGAGAGAGAGAGAGTTACACAAAGCAATTTAATACTGGTTCCTCCCACAACACAAGAGTAGTTCAAACGTCCAAGAAATTTCGTTATAATCACTCTGGATTACAAATTGCTTAAGGACACTTCCAAGAGACTTCTTAATGCTCAAACACAACCGCTAGAGAGTAAAAAATCAATCACCTAATCTAAGGTAAGGGTGAGACTATCATTCTCTAATTTTAGGTTCTATAATTTTGAAAAAGGTTTACCATGATTGTTGTTGTTAAATTTTGATGATTAGAGAAATTAGGTTTTGAATTGAAATTGATTGTAGAACATGTAGCAAATCCAATGAATTAGTGTACAAATTGATGTTTAGGTTGTAGAATAATCCTAGGTAATGTTTCCTATCAAATTTGGGATTTAAGAGTGATTCTTAAGTGAAAAACACACTGTTAAGTTGATTTTTGAACTGCTGTGAAGCCCAAAATCGACTACTGAACTGCCAAACTCGGGAACCGATTTTCTATGCTGTTTTTCCAGTTTGGTTCGACAAAAATCGGGCCCCGAATGCTGCAATTCGGCCCACGATTTTTTGTCAAGAAAATCTGGAAAACATTCACATTTTTCACCTTTTTCTGTCTTCAATTGGCTTTTGGTGTAAACATGAAAGTTCTAGATAATTTTGTTAGCTTTCCAATGGATTTGGTTTGACTTGAAAATCATTTTTATATTTTGAGTTATGATGAAAACACTCCAAGTAGGTCTTGGAGAAATTTTAAGGAAACTTAGCATAACTATCTCTTAGTCGTCGCAAAACTTATGGTTTGCTTCTAAACTTCAAAACTTGAGTATTAAGAGTTTAATTAAAGTATGAATACTTGAGTTTCGTAATTATAAGTGTGCGAATGAAATCATTGTTTATTTGCAAAGAATAATGTTGTTAATTGTGAAAATATCGTTGATGGATGATTTATATATATAACCTTATGTGGATATATTTATATATTGTTGTTGAATATGTTTCTAAGTGATGATTACGTTGAAGTTGTTGCATTAAGTCGTGTTAACGCCTTATTATTTATGCAAGTCGTTGTTGTTGTTGTCATTGTCGTTGTTGTCGTCAATGTCGTTGAAGTTGTACGTTGTTGTTGAATATGTTGTTGACTCCATGCATACTCATATAAAGTTGGGGCTTATGCCCTGTTGAATGTTTAATCATTCATACCACGTTGATTTGAGAGCCTATGCTCTACACGTTGATTTGAGAGCCTATGATCTACACGTTGAATTGAGAGCCTATGCTCTAACACGTTTATTGGTACCACATGCATACTGCATAGTCAAGTTGTTGTTGTGTCATTGCATTGTCGCGTAGTCGTCGTCGTCGAGTTGTTGAGTTGTTGTCGTTGTTTTAATGTCAAGCAGAAATAATTGAAGAATTATGTGAAGTATTACTGTTATTTAGTTGTTGTTGTTTATGTTGTTAAATTCCGTTGATGAATTGTATATCTATTATTATTGAATGTGAATCTCACCCCTTCTGTTTGATTGTTGCCTCTACGTGGGTAACATGCAGATAACCAGGATTAGCTGTTGTTGTGAGTTGACTCTCTCATGCGTCGTCTTAGGGTCGCTCTGATACGTAATGGGATGGGGATATTTGCATTGTTTTCCATTTGTTACGTATTATTCATGAACTATGTTGTTGAAACTATTTGAAT
>Ga0228710_1006541_pt1 | contig 17604 bp, 11 predicted proteins | sample MedpolnodulmetaG_FD_177995 | JGI IMG/M metagenome (GOLD analysis project Ga0228710, IMG submission 177995) | Root nodule microbial communities from Medicago polymorpha collected in Santa Monica, California, United States - pink nodules | ecosystem: Host-associated > Plants > Roots > Nodule...
CTAGATTGCCAAATAGTATAGAAAATGTTTATTAGAGCAGATTGCATGACTAACTTGCAATGGGGGGACCAACCTCTTTCACAAAGCTTCCAGACATCCTTTAAAGTTGGGAAATGAAGAGTTGTCTGCAAAACTGTTGCTAACCACCTCCAAATTTGAGAAGCAAAACTGCAAAGAAAGAACAAATGAAAAGTTGATTCTTCTTGTGCTCCACACAAATCACATTTTGATGGAAAGCTGCAACCCCTCTACTTGAGGTTATCATCATAGGGAACTTTATCATGCATTAGCCTTCATGAGAGCAAAGATTTAGTTGGGGGGATATGAATTGACCAAATAAGCTTTCCCCAGCTGACCTGTTGTGAATCATGAGTTTTAAAGTTGTAAGCATCTTTAAGAGAGAGGGTTCCATTGCTGGCTTGCTTCTGGACTAATTCATCCTTCCTATCATGATTAGATATTGTAACTTGCATCACAAGGGAACTGAGTTGAGGGCAAAAATTGTGAAACTCTTAAGGTATGCACCAATGCTTGTCCAATATGAATTCATCAACAGTTGCATCTTCATCTATTGAAGGGTGTTGAGATGTTATAAGATTGATTAGGGGTTCTCCACACCAAGCATCTTTCCAAAATCTTATTGTCTGACCATTTCCCAATAACCAAACAGAATTTTCCATGATAACATTGTATTCATTTTTCATGCTAGACCATAAAGAGGAGAAAATATGATAATTAATTGGCTTACCACTTCTGATTGTTCTACTTTTGAGAAGCTTAGCCCAACTTTCTTTTGAATGCAGCATGTCCCAGCACAATTTCAAATTGGAAGCTGCATTGATGGTTATGAGTGACCTGATTCCAAGACCTCCTTGAGAATAAGGCTTGCACAATTTCTTCCAAGCAACTGTTACTAATTTCCTTCTTGTTATGTCTCCTGACCATATAAAATTTCTGAAACAAGTCTCAACCTCCTTCAAGAGAGAAGCTGGCCAGTCATAAACTGTGATGGTGTGGATTAACATGCTTTGAGCTACTGATTTGATTAATTAGACCCTCCCAGCTATAGAGAGTAAAGAGGCTTTCCAGGTAGATAGCTTAGTTCTGATTTTATCAACAATTGGCTGTAGAAACTTAGCTCTTGGTTTACCTTTAAATATGGGCACCCCCAAGTAGTTGAATGGTATGGATCCAGTGTTGAAACCAATAATATCAATGAGTTGGTGAAGCCTGTCATCTGAAATAGCACCGGAAAAGATGGTGGATTTGGCGTTGTTCACTACTTGACCTGATTCTTGACCATATTTTGTAAACAGATCTATTAGAGCATCTATGCATGATTTATTACCTTTGCAAAAGATCATGATGTCATCTGCATATAGAATATGAGATGGTATTAAACAATGTCTGGATCCCTTCATCTGCTTCAATTTTCCTTGCTCCACAAGTCTTGTCAAACTCCTACTTAGCACATCTTCTGCCAAACAAAAGAGCAAAGAGGACAGAGGGTCACCTTGTTTCACACCCTTTGAACAAGAGAAGTAGCCCTGCTGAGAACCATTGATGCATATTGATAGCCTTGCTGACTGAAGAATTGTGTCAATCCAATTACAGAAGGTATCACAAAAACCAAACTTTTTAATCACCCTGAGCAAGAATTTCCAATCTAATGTATCAAAGGCTTTACTAATATCGACTTTGAAGGCCAAATTACCACCAAAAGATTTCTGGTCTAATAGATTGATTGCTTCTGAAGCTAAGCACACATAGTCCTTGATGTTTCTGCCTTGGATGAAGCCTCTTTGCTCCTCAGATACAATGATAGACATTATTTGAGCTAACCTGTCAGCTAAAATCTTGGAAATGATTTTAAATTTGAAATTAGCCATTGCTATTGGCCTGAATTGATCCATAGAGTCTGCATGTGGAGTCTTGGGAATGAGAATCAGGGTATTTGCATTGAAATTGGGAAGAATCCAACCAGTTGAGAAAAATTGAAGCACTGCCTTAATGACATCTTCCTTAACAATATCCCAATAGATTTGGTAGAAGCAAGCACCAAATCCATCAGGTCCTGGGGCACTGTCATTATTTAGAGAAAAAATTGCATTCTTGATTTCATTAGACAAAGGAAGCATTGTGAGCATAGTATTTGTATTATCATCAAGCAATCCAGGAATAACTTCTTCAACCAAACCATGATCCTGCAAAACAATGTTAGAGCAAAAAATATTTTTAAAATAATTAACTGCATGTTCAGCTATTTGGTTTGAATCTGTGAGTGTGTGATCTCCATTTCTTAGGAGTGTGATAAGTTTTGTAGTGTTTTTGATCTTTGTGACTCTGTGAAAATATGCAGTGTTTCTATCACCCTCCAAGTGCCACTTTACTTTGGATTTTTCCAACCAAAAAGCTTCTTCCATATTTAAAACTTTATCCAAGTCACCTTGAGCTTTCTTTTCTTGTTGTAAGTAAGTCTGTGTGGCCATTGATTTGAATTTGGTTTTGAATTTGTTGAAGGTTTGTTTCAGCTTGTTTGACTCTGTCGTGTACATTTCCAAACACTGACTTGTTCCTATCCTTTAGGTTTTCTTTCAAAATCTGCAGTTTTCTACTCAGTACCAACATTGGACATCCCACAACAGTTGTGTTCCAAGAATTTGAAACAATGCTTCTGCAGTCATCATGAAGGCTCCACATTTTCATAAATTTAAATTGAGATGTGAACTTGTGGTCATTTATAAGGAATTCTAGTAGGATGGGGTGGTGATCAGATCTATTTCTGATAAGAGTTTAACAGGTGACATTATTACACATATCAATCCAACTGTGGTTACAGATGCATCTGTCTAGCCTTCTCTCTGTGTATCTATGCCCTTCTCTGCCATTTCTCCAAGTGAAAGCAGCTCCCCTTGTTGGAAGGTGTATAAGGTTATTGTTGTTTGTCCAGTTTTGAAAATCCTCCATTGGTATCATAGCAGGAGAGAAATAACCTCTATTTTCATGAGCTCCCAAAATTGCATTGAAATCTCCAGTGAAACACCAAGGCATCTGATGATTTGTTAGCAGGTTTTGTAATGAATTCCACAGTGTTCTCCTTCTGACATGACAAGTTGCAGCATATACACCACTAATCCCAAAAAGTGAATTGTTGTAAAAGCAAGTGAAAGCCACCATTTGATCAGTAGTTTCCACAATGACGGGGTTTAAGTTTTTGAGACAAAAACACCATAGATTAGGTAATAAGTTGCCTCTAGAGTTAGCAGCAAACAACTTATATCCCAATATACTAATCCAGCCTCTAGGTGAGTTATCAAAATTCATCCATGGTTCTGCTATAAAACAAAAATTAGGTTTATGTACAGAAAGTAACCTTTGAAGAGCCAATCTAGTTGGAGCATTGGCCAAGCCCCTTGCATTCTAGAATATACTCTTCATCTGAAAGGTTTGGGATTTGCACCTTTGGACCTGGTTGCATATGAATCCCTGCTACTTTGCTTCTTTTTATGTGCCTTCTTTTGACTCTTTGAAAGTTGTAATTGAAAACCATCATCCTTCTGCTGATTGATGTCTGTATTTTTCTCCAAATCAACTATCAACCTTACCTCAACCTCCTCACTTTCAGCCATGTTTGCCCAAGCCTCCTTTAGAAACTGCTTGTTCTTTTGATTAGTGTTTTGTGAGCTTGCAGTGCTTCCTTGTCCATCAATTGAGGCAGCTGGAGTTTTGTCTTTGTTAGTGGTCTCATCAGATGAAACTGTTTCTTCATGGATTTGTGTAGCATCCACAAATTCAGAACCAGTTGAGCTACTTTCATCACCATTCCCATCTTCATTTATGTTTGCATCTGCAATTGACATCTCAGCATTTATTTCTTTCTCTAGTTGCTTATCTTGTTCCTTAAGTATCTCAGCATGACTTGTTTTGCTAGGGCCTGCTTCATTGTTTTTCTCTGTTGCTGCCATTTGGTTGTTTATTGTTTCTCCATTATCAACCTCCAAATTAATAACCTCTTTACCTTTGTTCTGGTCCTTCCTTCCATCCTTGACCTGCACGAAAGCCTGGTTTGTACCATTGATTGGAAACTTTGTAACTGGCTTCTCAACTTGATTGTTCTCCACATTCTTAACTCTTTTACAGACTCCCACATGGTGACCAATACTTTTACAATGAGTGCAATAGTCTAGTATGTTCTCATAATCAAAATCAACAAAAAAAGGCGTACCCTATTCTTTCCACCAATACATTATATTTCAAAGGTTCAGAGACATCCATATCCACCAATACTCTTGCAAAGTGGCCAAATGTTCTTTCCATTAAAGGCTTTGCAGTTGCTACATCAGTGCATATTGGAGAACCAACACTACTTGCAATAGCAAATAATATCTTTGGCCTCCAATATTCCTGAGGGAGACCATAAATCCTCAACCACACTTGAGCTGAGCTATTTTGTTGAAGTTCTGGTTTGAAATCCTTTGTCCATGTAAACAATTTCAGCAATCCTGGCTCCAAATTCCAAGATCCAGATGATCTGACTCTTCTTAGGCCCTCTATTGAAGAGAAGACAAATTCATAATATCCTCTACCAATGGATGAAACTCCCCATCTACCCAGATCCTTCCAAATACCTGCTAACTTACTGCGCAAGGAAGCATCAGTCAAAGGGGTTGAACCCTTAGGCCAAATAACCCTACCGTGCAAGTTGTGTTTGCATGCCTCTATTCCTACCAAATACTCCTCCTCAGGGATTGAAATTGAAAAGTTATCACCTTTGATCACTGGAACTGGCAACTGTGATGAAGGAATATCATAAACACTAGAAGTCAATGCTTGCGCAAAGCTTTTTTGTGGTTTTTTGTGGTTCGGGTTTTTCAGGGATTGATTCATTAGTGAAAGCATCTAGGAATTTCCATGGGATATTTACTTGATTCATGATGAAAAGCTGTGAAAAAGTATGTCGGTTTGGGTGAGAAAAGAGAACCTCAAGGTGAAGGAAAGTGGCTAAAGGTTGGTGAATGAACAGTGCAATTTTCGCCAGAGCACATTTTTCTCAATTCATGATCTAGAGCAATCGGAAGTCATAAAGGAATGTTTGTAGAGCTTAAAGTATTAAACTTAATTGTTAATTATTTTTCTTTAATATCTTTTGAGTCAAAGATAAGAAGAAAAATAATATAAATTTTCAAGTTCATGGGGTATTTTGTACATAAATAAATTTCAGGGGGGGAGAGGGGTATTTACTCATAACTGTAAAAAAAAATTGAACAAAAAATATCATATGTGATGTGACATGACACATCAGACACGTGGCAGGGTCACGCAAACAATCAAATGTCATGTAATGTTGACTAATAGAGAAATTTGACGGATGAGGTAAATTGATAATTGATTAACGTTATGTAATTTCGGGGGTAATTAAAGTTTTATTAATGTCAAATAAGCTAATTGACAAAACTTACAATTTCATAAGGTGGGATAATTGTCTATTTACTCCGTAGAAAAATACTCCCTCAAAATAATTTATTCTTTATAATGCTCCTGTATAAATGAAATTCTCCATTCATTGAATAGTACACCTCCCGTCTTAAAATATAAAAGAAAATAGGTAAAAGTAAATTGATGTATTTGGATTAGATTATTTTTTTTAATACATCAATTTTTTTTACCAATTTTTCATTATACTTTAGGTGAAGGAATATACTAATTTTTTTTAAAAAATTATATAACAAGTTAGAGTGATTAAAATAGTAATTATTAATTTTTTAAAGCACATTTTAAGGATTTTTTTTTCCAACCAGTTACCTGCGGACCTAAGATACAATATATTTTTGGGAAAATACTATAATTAGAGGCAAGATTTTCTTCTGGATCTGTGGATCTGTAAAAGAGATTTCTAGATAGATACAAAAATCTTTTGTACCATGCCCACGTTATATATGTTGCCGGAAATAATAAGTAATTAAGTCTTGCAAGTTCCCCCAAAAAAAAGTCCCGTAAGTTACTCCATTTTCTCTCATAAAAAGTGTTTTATATGCATTTTTTTTAAAAACAATTGTTTTTTAAGAAGCTAAAACGAGGTTATATTACCAATAACCTGAGTCCCCAAACACAAGGTGCGTCAAGAAGAAGGGGTTAAAATCAAAAGTTTAGGAAGTCAAGAACTTAAACAAAACAAACAACGAGCTAACAAAAAAATGTACAAACTAAGTTATAGCACCCATCACATAATATGATAAAGCCACCAAGAGTGGTAATCAAAAGGAAAAGTAATAAACTTCGCTTTCAACCAGCAATATGTTAGTAATATGATTTTATTGAACAATTGAGTCATATTGTGTTCCTTCTGATTGAAAGTTGGGTTAATAGGTCTTTACCTCCTGTAATATAGGGCACTTTTGGTTTTGCCCCCTGTAATTTATTTTTTTTAGATTCCGTCCTTGTAAAACGAAGATTCTTCACGATTGCGCCCAAGCCCATTGACTCAGTAGAATCTCTGATGTGACACTTACGTGATTTTTTTTTTTTCATTTTTTTTGCTTGCCACGCGTAAAAAATAGTCTACACGTCATTTATATTTTAAAAAAGCAAAAATCTTTTTTAAAAAAATCTGAAAATTAATTTTCAAAAATCCAACAAATCTGAAAAATTCAAATTATTTTTTTAAATTAAAAAAATCAGACTTTTTTCCAAAATTTATAAAAATAGAAAAAAGTTCATATACTTTCGAAATTAAGAAGATATTTAAAAATTATGGAATTTAATTTTCAAAAGAAAAAAATTGTAAATTAAAAAAAAATCAGATTTTTTTCGAATTAAAAAAGTTTTTTTTTTCTACAAAAAATTCTGGAAAATAGTTTAATTTTTAAAAATATGTATATATATGTTTTTAAATTCCAATTATATAATCTGAAAAAAATTCGATTTTATTTAAATTTTTAAAATCTTAACTTCAGATTTTTTTTCGAAAATTTTAAATTTTGAAAGAATTCAGATTTTACGAATTTTTTTAAATTCTGAATATAATTTTTTTAATTCAAATCAAAATCTTAATTTCTGTTTTTTTTTTCAAAAAATTTAAATTTACAAAATAACTCAGATTTTTTTCGAGAGTTTTATTCATGAATTTTTATGAAATCTTCTTCGATATTAAAAAATGAAAAAAATTCAAATTCTTTTCGAAATTAGGAACATTTTAAAAATAATTCTTGAACTTAATTTTCAAAATAAAAAAATTAGATAATATTATATTTTTTGATTTTTTTTTAATTTTAATTTATATTTGGATATTTTAGAATCTTTTTCGTAATTATTTCATAATTTTTCGAAAATTTTGAAATATATTAAATTTGAGATATTTTTATAATTTTTTCTAAGTTTAAAAACAAAATTATTTTTTTCCTAATTATATCGTTTTTTATAATTTTTGAAAATTTCTTTCAAAAAAAAAATCTGAAAAATTAATTTTCATATTTTTTTTAATTATTAATGACGTGTAAATTGTTTTTTATGCGTGTCAATTAAAAAAGAAAAAGAAAAAGTCACGTAGCTGCCACGTCAGAGATTATGCTGACTCAAATGGCTCGGGGGGTAATCCTGAAGAATTTTTATTTCACAAGGACGAAATCTTTTTTTTTTTTTTTACAGGGGGCAAAACCAAAAGTATCTTATATTACAGGGAGGTAAAAGCCTATTAACCGTTGAAAATTCTTCCATTTCTTTCATTCCAGATCACCCAAACACAAGTAAGCCACAATAGATTCATTGTTGATCGATGACGCTTTGAAGTTCCTCATAAATGTCCAAATTGAAGCAAGTGGTCGAAAATGTGAGAAGGATTGACCGTGATGTAACCTAACCAATGAGAAATCAAAGACCAAATTGATCCAAATTTTTTTTTTTTAAGAATCCAAATTGATCCAAATATGTTACAATGCAAAAACAAATGATTAATATCTTCGTTAGAGCCGCAAATATCCACACAAAGTTATTGAAAGTACGAATGCGATTCTAAAGCAAACAGGAAGCAAATAGATTGACTTTTAAAGCAACCACCTTATGCCAAATGTTGCGAGAAGAATCTGTTGATGTAACGTTTTCCGAGGCTGTCAAAAAGTGGTATGCTAAGTTGACTGTATATTTATCTGAGATGAGTGTATGTGCCATTGCCACCTGTCATCCATTTCCAACATGTAACACGTTTATTCAACAGCACACTACACTCCCCTACATGCCCATCCTCCTACGCTAACAAACGCCTACGCCACTTCCAAGCGTCCTCATCCCCCCACCCTAATACCAAAAGACTAATTTCTAAAATTAACACCAAGTTGTTCTCATATAACTCAAAAAGACGTCTGAATATGTCCTATAGAACTTCCCCTCCAACCAAGAGTCCCGCTAGAATAAAGTAGAAGACTCATCGCTTATGGAACGTCCTAAATTATCCAAAAACCAATTCTCAATGCCTAACATGTCCCTTCACAGATACTGGATAAATTTCGCACCAAACAAAACTGAACCTACCACCATCTTTAATCCTACCTTCTTCCTCCCCATAACTAACCGTTAAAACTCTAAACCATAACCTCTCTCTTTCCTCCCTCAACTTCCAACACCATTTTTTTAGAGGAGCCACGTAAATTCCTTAATTCTCTGAACTCCTTATTCAAGCAAATAGTGTCCCATTTGATCCAAGTTATTTTTCTGAAATCCTCACTTCTGCCACCTGTAACAGCCTGTTTTTCGCTAGAATTATTTTAATTATTTAGTGTGTGTGTTTTTTTTATTGTGTGTGTTTATATGTGCTTATATGTGATTAATTGTCTCTGTGCGTGTTTTATTTGGGATTAGTGGATTTTGGCTTAAGAAGGGTATTTTAGTCATTTTAGTCTCTGGGGTATTTTGGTTATTTGGTGAGCAAGGGTAAATTAGTCTTTTGGTTACGAAGATTATTTTTTAGTGTTTTAAGTGGGAATGATTATTTTTACCAAGTTACTAGTGAGTTGTGGTAATTATTTAAGATTCAGTAATTATTCGTTATTTTGACGGTTTAAGCATGTAGTAACTCGGTGAATTAGTTAGTAAGAAAATTGAGCACATTAAGACAACTAGTGAGTCCATTCGAGTAATGACTATATAAACACAAGTCTTATGAGGAAATTAGGTCATTACTCTCATTCACTCATTTTTACAAAACATTTGAGATAGAGGTAGAGAGAGAAGGCTTGGGATTGGTGGCTAGGAGCTCAATTGAAGCTATGAATTGGATTCTTGAAGATTAAAGGTAAGGGGGATAGTCTATTTTCACTAATTAAGCTATAATATCTTAATTTCACTTATGGGTTTAAGTGCTTTTATAGTAATTGTGACTTTTTGTGGTTTTGAATGATAAAATTCGTACCCCCATTTCATGTATGATAAACTTCATGAAATTGTTGTGTTTATAGCTTAAACTTCATAGTTGTTGTTGTTGTTGAGTTGTTTGATGAATTTTGATTATTTCGGTGTAGATCATGAATTGAAGTGTGATTGTAGTTGAAACATGTTTGAATTCACTTAATGAATGTTTGTTTATGTTTATATGTTGTTGGTTTTGAATTGGTGTGGTTGTTTTTGAAGTTTAAATGAAAAATAAGAAAATGGTGGTTTTTGGTGAAAATGAGCTAGATGATGATTTTGAGATGAATTGGTGTTATAATATGATGTTTGTTGTTGATTTAAGTGCCTTTTTATGTTTGTAATCAAGTGTATAAGTTTTGGGGTCGAACTTGGGGTCAAGGGGATTAAAATTGGGATTTTGGGATGTAAAATTAAGGGTTCCCGAGAGGAAACCCTAGAACAGGGATGCCTGTTCTGGTGCAGCTCGCCTGGCGAGCTCATGGCGAGTTGCCTAGTTCAGCACCCATATTTTGGGTCGTTCCGGGCATCCGGGGTTGATCCAGGTGGTTCCAAATTGATTCTTTTGATGTATTTAAATGTATTTGAACTTTATAATCCTTTAGAAACATCAAATGAATTGGATTGAACCTGGTTTTGTGAATCGTATCACAAACTTTTCGAAAATGGTTCAAGAACATGAATTTTCCTAAAACTTATTTTTCCGAGGTAAAAGGGTAGGGCTAGGGTTGTTTACCCTAGTTATGATTTATAAAAAATGTTTTGGAAGGGAATCATGGACTTTAACTTGGTTTTGCTATGAAAACTTGAATTCTTTGAAAAACAGCAAAATGATACGAACTTTGTGAAACTTTGGGATTGATGTGAATTGGCCTATGAAAAGTATATGTATATGCTACTGCATTTATATGTGAATTGTGTATATACTCAGTTGAGGCGTTTGAATTTGTTTACTTTGATTTTGGAGAATTTGTCAGAAAATGCTAGTTTTTACAAACTTAGACGAACTTTGTCAAATCAATACTTTATGGCAGGATAACTCGTAAGAGACTTTTAATTCATGTTAGTGTGATTGAATGTGAATGAATGGTTAATGATTGGATTTTTAAATTGATAGATGTCAAGATGTGGCTAAACGTCCGTCTCTAGGTGAAATGTGAATTTTATAACCTTCTCGTTTCTTTAAGGTGAATGTTTTTGATGATGATTTATTTAACATGTTGAATTCTTACATGCAATTTGGTGATGGTATTGGTGGTGTTTGCATGTATAAAAGGTGTCGGTGTTTATGTTGGTGATTTATTGTATGAACGTATGCATTGTTGTGTCATATGTTCATGCATTCGTAAGTGTTCAGAGGCGATGTTGAGAGGCGATGTTTATGATACAATTTCGTATCAAGAGACGATGTTTTGAGGTTACGACCTTGACAATGATCGGTACCACATGCATGTAGAGTCGTGTCTAGGCGCATTTGATAACTTAACAAGTGTCATACTTGCTTATGTGCTCGGTGAATAATTATATTGGTGACCCGTTGATGAATAATTGCGTTGGTGAAATTTGGTGAATATGTGTAGGTTTGATAATGTTATTGCGTATTGTTATACTTGTTATATATGATGGTGTTGTAGTTATTGATCATGTGGATTTAAATCATGCATGTTTGCCTTCATATGATCTATGTCGAACTGGGGATAATATTCATGTGGTGTTAGTATTCTAGGATTGTTGAGTATGTATATGTGCTATGCATGAATCCTTGAATGCTTATGTTTGATTATACTTTAATTATGAGATGTGACTAACCCCCAGTGGTCATTTGGTTGAACGTCTACCTTATTCGTGTGGATGGGTAGACGACGTGCATGATTAGTTGCTTTCTCTTGGTGAGTATGCTTGGAGGATAGCTTTGGTCGGAGCTACCTCGTTTACCGCTTTGATGTCGTAGTTCTTATGGCTCTGATTAGGGGTCGGTCCTAGACGTTTCATTATTATATATCTGTTGGAGATTTTTGAGATTATGCAGTGATATGAGTTGTATGATGACATGGCTACTTGGTAGCTTATTTTATTATGGTTGATTGTGGTGATGATTATTTTTATTTGATGGAGAGATGTTAATATTATTCCGCTGCGATGCTGGAGAAAATTTGTTTGTGCATGTTGAATCATTCGAAGAAGTGACATCTAAATCCTTGTATAATTTATATTATCTGCGTGATTATCGCTTAAGGGTTTAGACTGTTACACCACCTGCAAGAGCCTTTAAGAAGGAAAGAAAATAGATCGGAAGAGAGGACATGACAAACTTCATAAGGGCCAAGTGACCACCCAAAACCATAGATAAATTTCTGCCATTCCAAATTGCCAGATTAGCCTTAATGGGGTCAACCAAAGGATACCAAAATTGTATTTTTTGAGAATCACCGTCAATTGGTAACCTTAGATAAGAGTAGTTGAAAGTTTGTTTTGCAATTCAACGCTGTTGAAGCCTCAGCCAACCAAGAAAAGACATTAACTTCCACTAATTGACTCTTATGGAAATTCACTTTATTTTAGAATATCAAAATCTTTATTATTTTTTTCACTAATATATCTCTATTTATTAAATTTCTCCCCACTCAATTATTTAATTAATTATAATTAATAATTGTATATTAGTAAATAATATTAGTTTTACTAACAAAATCGTCAAACCTAATTATTTTCTTAAAATTCGTGTAAAATTTAAGTATAACATTTTCCCCTAAAACAGAGTATGACAATTTTTATGAGACGGAGGAGTGAGTATGAGTTTTTTTTGAGTTTAATGACAAAAAAAATTACCTCAAAAACAAAAAGAAATTATAATTTTTCGTTCAAATATAATTTCTGATTCAAAGTATATATTTTTCACCTCAAAAAAGAAAAAAATTATAATTTTTAATACAATTTTTTCGTTTCCTCAACAAACGTAAGGACACCTTTTTTTAAGGAAGGTGTAAAGCTTAACCTTATTTGTTTTTTCAATAAAAATATTTTCATCGTATTATTTGCATACATATAATTTATTTTTGGAAAACTTTTTTTTTTTTGGAATACGACATACGTATAATTGCTTTTAATAAAATGTTCATGGAAAAAAAATTCCATCGAAGAAGAATTGAAAAACTCTGAAAGGAGAAGAAGCTTCTAGCATATTTAATTGATGAAAATGAGAAAAATATACACATGAGATTATTTATATTTCTACGCTGGTCTGCTATAAGCCATATAGGTCACGTCCATGTGATCCTAACCTCCTAATTGTTCTTAGCTAACTGAATGTTGAGCTGGCATAACAACTCTAACTACTTTAACTGACTTAGAGTCGATGCATCTCTCATCTTTGACATCATTTAGTTCCTTTGACCACCTTCAAGTTGGAGCTTGGTAGACGTCAACCATGCCTATCTTGAAAGCTAGTAGAGAGAAAGGCTTAGGGTACACAATCTTAGTGAAGAAATATGAAAGTTGCTCTAATTAAAGAGGAATTGAAAGTCATATTCAATCTCTAAATGCTTAATACTATCATAAAAAAACTGGGTTAGGAAACAATGTGCAATATACTCATAATAGAGATTTGGTGTGTCTAAATATTTGATGATATTTTATATAAAATATTCACTTTGACACAAACATGATCGTTTTGTCTGAGTAAGAGATCCTTAATCTCATAAGATACTCGAGAACTCCTAAGCCCTTGACCTTCAAAGAAGATTCCAAGCCAAATTTGATGTGGATGTTTACGATTATTTTTGGTTTAAGGAAGTCGGCCAAATCTAAAATAAAAATATTTAATATGTGCGACTGTGGGAGTTCGAATAAGGTAGTAGGTAGACTTGTAAATTATAGGGTTGATTTGATAAATGTCTACTTACTGAATTTAGGTTTTAAAGTCAAAATTGGCTAAGAAAAGGTTTAAGTCAAAATTGTTGTGAAATTAATTAACTTGATTTGAGACGAGTAAATGAGGGTAATGACCTAATTTCTTATAAGACTAGTGTTTATATAATCACTACTTAAATGGGCTCAAACCGTAAGAGATGAAATGTAAAGAACTTGAAAGTAAAATGATTTGAATTTAACAGACAAGATAAATAGCTTAAAAGTTAAATTGTTGAAATGGAAAAAGACTTGGAATTAAACTTGCAAGAAATATTTATGAATTTAAAGATAATGATTTGAACACTTTGGAATCAAGTTGAAAGTTGTATTAAGGCTATGATTATCTGATTTCTCTTGAGTGAAAAGAGGAATTAGAGTTGCTCTTTGCTCAACTCTTATTGCCACGAGATATCCATAATTTCAATAACATATATGCACATTGTTTGCTATGGTATACTTTTTTTCTAAAACTATTAAAACTACCTCGTCCGTGTGACTTTTTAATATCAACTGCATGTATTGGAGATATAGTTTAGTTTCATATTAGAGTTAGTAGATTGTAGTATAAATAGTTTGTAATCACCCAACTTTCACTCATTTGTAATATTCTATTGAAAATTGTTGTAAACACATCTAATAGGGCTGAAGCACACCAATAAAATACCAAAATATCCCTCCGACAGTTAACTGCCGCGGAAATTAACCGGCTGCAATTAACTGCCGTGGAAACCAGAAATTGGACATTTATTATATTTTTAATTGATTTAATTACCGAAAATAATGAGATGATTTAGCTTTAAAGACGTTGACCACTAATCTTAATTTGAAAATCATCAATCTCGTATTAATTAGTGTTTTATTAATACTTAATGTGGATTTTAATAACATTTTCTAAGAATCTTTAAAAAAAAAATATCCTTAAAAAAGTTACATTTTTTAAGAAAAAAAATGGTCATTTGCTACGTCATTACTCAATTTTATTACAACTTATAAAAAAATCGATCATTTGCTTTTGGAGAAATTTGCATATCATTAGTAACTAAATAAAAATAAACCTCATGAAAAAATTATAAATTATACGCATAAATTATAGCTTTCTATTTTGTCAAGTAGTCGTCTCGTAAGTGTAGCTTAATTGATAGTTACTAGGGACATTACGCATAAGAATTACAACAATTTTTATTTTTTTTATTTAAATAATGTGCAAAATAATATTCAAATGTTTAATTTTTATACTCATTGAAATGTTTTTTTTAGGATTTAAATGCTCTTTATTTTTTTTGGTCAAAATTTAAATGCTATTCTTATTAAGGTATATATGCATAAGTATAATACTGTAATTGTTTGAAATGTGCCAAAATAATGATTGAAACAATTAAAATCAATAAATATTAATTTCAGGTTTCCTCGGTAGTTAATTGCCGAAGTTTTCCTCGGCAGTTAACTGCAGCCGGGGTTTTAATTCCTCTATTGTTAAATGTCACGGGGGCATTTACGTCTTTTACTGGTGTTTTTAAGCCTTCGTGAACATCAATTTTCTATTCTATTTCCATCGAAACAAAGAGTTTGTTAGATTTGGCTTATTTGATCAAGTTGTTCAAATTCAGTGTATGTACTGTTTATCTTGAAGGAAGATTCACACTCTCTTGGTTTAGTTGAGTGTTGGTGATGATTCATTTTCTTGAGATTCTCTGTTTAGACTTGTTTGGATCTCTTTGCTACTGTTGCTGGCATTACAATATTTTTTATGTGTTCTTTTGGTTTACCATCAAAGCAATCTATTGAAAATATTGGTTCTGTTTGTGTTTTTCTTGGACAGGGTAATTCATCAAATAGGTTCTGTCTCATTTTTCTTTGAGATATAGTTCAAGAATTGAAGCATAAAGGATTACACACATTAGTGACATGAGGACCGCTAGTTTCTTTCATGATCAGTTTGGCTTCCATCTGTATCACTAGGTCTATTATGTCATTTTTTTGGGTGTTGATTGAAACTTTTACATCATTAGAAGAAACTCATGGAGTTCGTAGATTTAAGAAGAATATTGGCTTGTTCCCTTTCTTGGTTGTTTACAATTGCATTGTGAAGACAGAGTTGGGTTCTTAGTTGGAAGCTTTTGCTTGATTGCCTTTTATTGGTTCCTGGATCGTTGATGAAGTTTTCGCTACTACTATGTGTTGATATCTCTATGTTCAGTGGGCATTTTTGATTGCATTATGCAAGTGGCAACACCTATTGTAGCGGAATTTGGCTGTAAAACTTTGGGCAGGCCTTTAAAGCAACTTCTTGGGTTCTTTTTGATGTCCTTGGGCTGCATGTTTGGATTTTGTGCAACAATAATGCTGCATTTTTTTGATTTCGGGTATTGGCTCGTTGGTTCTCATTATTTGCTTCTGGTTTGTATATCACTGTGAAGATTGCAAGCTATCACTTGGTTCTTTCTTAAGCTTCATTGTTGGAAGTATTGATTTGTTGGCCTATGGCTTGAAGTTGCATCAACATAGATTTGTTTTCTATGGTTTGAAGACACATCACATGGCTATGCATCTCCATTGGCTCACTGATTTTGTTGATTTGTTGGATCTTTTTGGGCTCACTGTTTGATTCTTGTTTGTGCTTCTGTTCATGATGGTTAAGCTATGTTGATAAGCTTCCGTCATGAATGGTTAATCGTTGTTGTGCTTCTGTCCAAGGATGGTTAAGCGTCGTTTTTGTGCTTCTGCCAAGTGGTTAAACTTGACACATAGTTTCTGCTTGGTGGTTAAGCGTTGTGCCATAATTGGCTTTGTTGATGATTGCTTCTGTCGGATGGTGGTTAAGTGTTGCTTTGTTGCTTGCTTCTTCTAGTTGGATGCATTTGGTTGTTGACTATGCTTTTGGCCGATGTATTTCCGGCATTTCTCCTTGTGTTTTCATTTGTTTGGTGTACTTTTGTATTGTTCATCCCAAGTTGGAAGTGTTGTAAACAGCTTCCAACTTACGGGGGACTATTGGAGATATAGTTTAGTTTCATATTAGAGTTAGTAGATTGTAGTATAAATAGTTTGTAACCACCCCATTGGTGGGTAACTTTCACTCATTTGTAATATTCTATTTCCATCAATACAAAGAGTTTGTTAGATTTCTCTCATTCCTTCCATGGATACCATGTTTCATAACAGCATGCATTAGCAAGAAGACACAAGATCATAAAAAAAAACCTTATAGATTTTCTTGGATTACTTCGTGTAAACCTATTGGAGTAAAAGATCCAACAAAAATATATCTATCCTTACAATTGAAAAATTATCATCCAGACCAGTCATAAATTGCATGATATGATTTTATCCCGGAATTCATGTGCACTTCTCATAGATGGAGCTTGGTAGACGTCAACCATGCCTATCTTGAATTTATGTGCACTTCTCGTAGTTTCACATACTATATTATATATCTAACAATAATTAACATATAAAGCTAACGGTAACTCTATAAATTTTCAATTTTTTTACTACGCTTATTGTTTAATTAATATATGTAAAACCCATAAAAATAGTCATTTAAAAATTGAGATAATTCATAAAAGAAATGCTTAATATAGCGACAAAATTTATCGAGAATATTTCACGAGCGTTGTAAAAAAAATTTCGCTTGCTAATACGAGTGTTGTAAACTTTTTTTAAGAGGATGAGTGTTGTAAAATTTGATCACCTAAACTTCCATTTTGTTAATTTGAATTCTCTTATGTGCCATCCCCTGAATTTAAGTTACTTTCTTCAAACTCTAAAAGATTCATGGTAGTTGTCATCACAAGAAAAGACTACATAATATATGAAAGATTATGAAGCCACATACCATAATAAACATTTCAACTGTGCACGAGTTCTTTTTCTTTTTTGTCTCTATTTAATACTAGTAGCTTTGTATAGAAAAAATTGATCAAAAGAAGTTATATAGAAGAAAGAAATGTATACAAAACAATTTTTGTGAAAATTTCGCGTTAATTACCCTCGCGATATACAGCATGGCTGAATTCATAACTAGGTCTCTTAAACACATAGTTTTAAAAACCGGACCGGACCGGCCGGTCGGACCGGTCCAACCTGGAACCGGTGGGGTAATCGGTTCGAGTTGCTCAACGGATCGGTTATGTTGTCGAACCGGTGAAAACTGGCCGGAACCGATCAAACCTGGTAAAAACCGGTGAACCGGCGGTTTTAGAAAACCGGCCGAGTCAATGCTGCTTCCACTTAGTTTTTAAAAAAAATTGGCCTGAGAGGGATTCGAACACGCGACCATAAGCTAAAGAACAAGCTTTA
>Ga0228710_1006544_pt1 | contig 17600 bp, 6 predicted proteins | sample MedpolnodulmetaG_FD_177995 | JGI IMG/M metagenome (GOLD analysis project Ga0228710, IMG submission 177995) | Root nodule microbial communities from Medicago polymorpha collected in Santa Monica, California, United States - pink nodules | ecosystem: Host-associated > Plants > Roots > Nodule...
TTTATTTTATTTATGTTCTTAAATAAACTATTTTTTTCTTTTCCTCCCATTTTATTCATGATGACGTATGCACCCACTTCAGACATTGAAATGTCCACCACCGTTGTCCTCCCATCTCCGCCACTTTCCTCCCACCTCCTCCACCCGTGGACAACCACGGCTCATTCTGGAGTTCTTTAGAATTCATGCTTATAATTCTAATTACTTCTTATTTTCGTCAAAGCCAGAAAAATCCACAACAATAATCTCATCTAAACCATAAATCTAGATCCCCAGTCTCAAGCCTCAAACATATGCTTCAAACATAGTAATTGAAAATACGCAAAAAAAAACAATTTACAACCAACTTCTAATTTCTCATTTTTCACAAAAAACAATAAAAATAGGGCATTTGTGAAACTGTTGCAGTGAAAGAAGTTCCAATGTATCCTTTAAGTGTTTCGGTTCTGGAGATTTTTTTCTTTCCTAATCATCCCAATTGGAAAAAAAACAAGATGGTTTTTATTTGATTAACAAATAATTGCTATATTGAATGATAATTAAGGGGTAATGCTATATCTTTTAATGGGTCCTCTAATAGAGGAGAGGTTGTGGTTATGAGAAGGGGAGAAAGGAGGTGGATGGGGCTAGGTATTGTGTGTGAAAATATACATGTGTTCTCACTTTTATTTCTAAGTCATCTCAACCTTTAATTATCTTTGTAATAAATTTAATGGTGCATAAAAGTGGTCCACCGGTGAACCACTTGTTTGATGGTTCACCTTAGACGTCACCGTTTTTCACATATTAAATGTTACTAAACCAACTAACAATCTATTCAGGAAAGAGAATATTTATTTTTTGTTATATTCAAGAAAGAGAATGTGAGTGAGATTGAGGCTCTTTCGAATTTTACAAGGTTTTGAATTTAAATCCAACTTAAAAGAGTGTATTGATGTTAACTATGATCCCATCTCGCTTTAATGATTAAATCTTTAAGACTGCATGTAGAGGAAACTCAAATTACACCAGAGAAAATCAATTGAAATTCTTTTTTTTAAGGGAAATATTTAATTGAAAATCCATTTGTTGAGTAAAAAAAAAAACTAATTGTGGATCAGTTTTGTAGTATCGCAGTAAGTTTAATAGACATGATTGTTAAGGTTCTAGAAAAATGGGAAACAAAAAGCTAGACCATTGCCATACAAGGCAAAGAAGTATTCTAACTAAGTTTTTTTCTTTCTTTCTGTAGAACAACACTTGTGATCTTTAATTAAGTATATATAAAAATCGTGCGTTTTTATTCTATTCTATTGTATGGAGGAAACACAAGGTAAACCAGTTTATGATCCTTTAAATTTTGATTAGCATTGTTTTCATAATTACATGAATCCAAAATTATTCTTCAAGAAGGAGAAAAAAATTTGATTGATACAAAAATTAAAATAAAAAATAAAAGGAAAAAAAAACAGAGAAATTGAGGATTTGTTAATTTAATAGGTCTTATTCTCCAAGAAAATCTTGTTATTATCTTTGATAGTTTACTCCCTTTGGATTGGAATGTATATAGTTTTCCTTGCATGTTTTCCCTCTTCCTTCTTAAGCAAAGGTTGTAAATTAGTGTTAATATTCTCAACACTTGGGAAGGTCACTTGGAGGTGGTAGTAAAGATTCATTTGGTCCTTTACCATTGTCCACAACAAATGCCATCTTCAATCCCCAAGTTGTGTGAATTTCCAAATGACAATGCATAAACCATACCCCTGAAAAAAAATTAACACCATATATCAATATATCATACAAGAAAGAATTGTGACACCACAATTCAATTCTTTTATAAAGAGTAAATACATAGTTGGTCGAATGTATCAATTTAGTCCCCAAATTGATATTTCAAAACGATTCATGAAATTAAAAAAATTTGCAATTTCAGTGGTCATTTTATAATATCAATAATGTGAGGACTAGATCCTTACAAAGCTACAATATCATGTACCAAACTTAAAAATTTACTCTTGTATAAAAAAGAGAAAAATTACCCTAGGGTTTTCAAATATATAACTAAATTGATAACATTACCTGGATTATCAGCCCTGAATCTGATAGCAGTCCATCCACCAGATGGAACACCAACTGTATTTCTCTCCACAGGATCAACCAAATTAAACTTTTTAGTATCCTTTTTAGGATTAAAATTCCCTTGTCCCTTACCAACTACAAAGAAATTGAATCCATGTAGATGAATAGGATGATTCTCAGGTGCTATCATTCCAGTATCTTGCAAAACTAATTGAACCGTTGAATTATAAGCAAGTCTATAAACCCTAGTCCCTTTATTAGTCCTAAAATTTGTTGGCTGTTTATTCCCAGTAAAATCATAAACTATTTCAGGTTTTCTAGGAAAATCATCAGTAAAAATTCCACTAATGTTAAAAAAATGTGCTTGAAGAAGTGAAATTTTAGGCATGACAAATGTTACATTATTTATAGCTGCAACAACTCTACTACCATTAGCACATGTAGCACAAGGGTTAACACCAAGACTAACAGTAAAAAACAATGAATGGTCAATTTTTTTAGGGACTCTAGCAGGGTATTTATGGGAATTCAGACTTTTTAATGAGTTAGTGAAACTGTTAGCTATTTTTGTTGAATTTATTGGAGGTAGTGAAGTGAGTGTTGTGATTGTTGAACCAAGGGTATTTGGGTAATTTAATGTGGCAGTGGCTGTTATATTGTCTATAGCAATTGGTGCATCCATGAATGTTGAAGCTGCTACCATGTATTTGCCACTTGCATGGTTTGTTTTGAGAAGTACATTTGTTGTTTGTCCTGGTGTTATTACTATTGTGTCTGTTTTGAATGGTTTTGTGTATGCAGCATCAACTTCAACAACAGTTAATTTGTGTCCAGCAATTTTGAAGAATAGGTCTTCATTTAGTGCTGCATTGACAATTCTTAGCAAGTAGGTTTTTCCTGGTTCAACTTGGAATTTGAATCCTTCTGCATAATTGAAAAATTAAAATGTTGTTAAACCTCATTTCATTTTTTTTTTGGAAGGAAAACCTCATTTCATGTTACTTAGAAGAATTAATAAAAAAAAATTAAGAAATTACTTATGTTATTCTTTTGGTCTAGTAGCTAGAGTTCATACACTTAATTGTGGAGAAGTGGAGTGTCCGAGGTTCGAATCCCGGCCCTTGCATATAATATATAATAAGCTCACGGGGATATATAAAGAAATATTTATCTTATTTATAATTTATTTTTAGAGTTTAAAACTTAGAGATTGACATGGTAATTGGTATATGTTTTTATGTAAAATTTCAATTATATTTCACCATAATATTATTTTCTAATATATTTGTGTAAAATTTCAAGTATATTTCACCATAATATTATTTTCTAATATATTTGTACAAATACTCTTTTTTTTATGGTGTCCGGGATTCGAACTCTAGACCTTGCATTCATTGAGATGTACAAATACTCTTTCAAAATAAAATATATTTGTACAATTACACACGAGATATAAATGAAATTTTGTGCAAAAAATAGTAAGAAATAAGTAACATGAAAATAACATATAATTTTTTACTAGAAAGATAGTTGTATTTTTATTAATAAAAAAAAAAATTTAATCCGGTTGCAAATGATTTTTATTAAGAGCTTCTTTTACCAGCTCATATGTTTTTAAAAAATTACACATTCGTCGAAAGTATACTATCGAACATGCAATTTTTTGTATTTTTATCCGAAAGTTTTTAAAAACATGCTTCATAAGTAATTTAGGGGTGCGGAAAGAAGTTCTCTTTTTTCCAATGTTGGGCTTTGTTGAATTATACATGAGAAAAAAAAATAGAGTTTCTTTTCCCACCCCAAAATTATATGTTTTCAAAAACTTGAGAAATCTGAAGAATTAAACATTGAAGGGTTAATTTCATAGATTTGACCTTGTGAAGCACAATGTTGAACAGGCCCTGGATGACCATTGATAGTGTGAGCATCAGAGACATTTGGAGCCAACCCAGATTTCAAAGCTTCATTTATTATAGCCTCAGTATCTGATTTCCACCATTCACCTAAACAAAATTGAAAATTGTAAGGTTTATGAAGCATGATCCCTATACCATTTTTCAACAAAAAAAAAATCTCTATTTTATTCATGACTAAATATCTTCTGTTTTTTTTTGAGAGAATGACTAAATATCTATGAAGTGATATATTTATTAGCAAAAATATAAAGGAAAAGGTAGAAAAACTAACTCAATATGATAACTTGTTCCATGTGGGGTTTAGGAAAAGGGTAAGGAACTCCAAGCTTAGGCAAAATGACAATTGCACCATGTACAGTTGCTCTAAGCCAAAGTATATGTGCATGCCACCAAAGTGTTCCTCTTTGTCCTGTGAGGGTAAAATTGTACTTATAGACCTGGCCTGGTTGAATTGGGCATTGGGTTATGTATGCTGGCCCATCGGCCCAGCCTGTTCTCAATTGTCTGATTCCATGCCTATTGATCAATTTTAATTCATCAATAATTAAAATAATGATTAGTTAATAATAATATATTGGAAGTATAAAAAGTTGTTAATTAATGAGACAATCAATTGATCATACATCATGTGGTCACTCTTATAAGCAAAAGTCTACATTTTATATTTATTCAATTAATGATATATATAGTCTTTATTATAGATCATATACATCATTTAATGAATAAATCTAAAATGTTAATTTTTGCTTATAATAATGACTGGAGGGTGTGTATCTCAAAAACTAATCAAATTGTTGTAATATTAATTTCTAAAATATTTACTCCTTCCGATCACTATTATAAGCAAAAATTGACTTTTTAGGATCATTCATTAAATGATGTATGTAGTCTATATATAGACTACATACATCATTTATTGAATGAATCTAAAATACTAACTTTTATTTATAATAGTGATTGGAGGGAATACATAAATATAGTAAAATATGATTAGACGTTTGTATGAAACAAAATCATATTGTATAAGATTAATTAATATTAAATAACATATTTAGATAATTTATAGGATGAATTGAATTTGTAGCACACTGACCAATGGATGCTAACATTGTATTTGACATGGTTAACCACCTTAACAAGAACAGTGTCATCTTCTCTAGCATAGATGGTGGGGCCAGGGAAATTCCCATTTACGGTTACAATGGGCTTGGTTGAACACAATCTTGTGGCATTCTTCATCACCACCTGAATTAACATTAATAATATAATATTATCATTTATCCAACTTAATGGTCATGAGGTAGGAATAGGGAGTCAACATGTATTCTTGACCAACAAGAACAAAAATAAAGTCTAAGTGCATGACATGTAACATCCACCAAACTTGAGTGCCTTGCATTGCTCAACAATTAATACAATTTGAAGATGAATTTTGGTAGACAAACTAAACCGAACAATGGTTTGGTACATATTAGTATAATTTTTTTTGAAAAAAAGTTAGTGATATTTTTATAGAGACAAATAGATAAAACATAGCAAAGAGAAACCAAAACCAAAACCAAAACCAAAATATCCCTAGGATTCTTGTATACATGCGTTTATTTCAAGAAAGCATGTATTAGAGTAAGAAAACCCAATTATGCATTTTTTTTCTAAGCATATATGCAGTTTGATGTCGTAATTCTTTTCTCTAACTTCATCAAGTTAATAAATTAAACTTGAATATTAATATAGCATTATCTATAGTTTTTTTTTTATCATACCATGATAATTATAAAGTTATAATTATTATATTTGTGAAAAGAATAAAACTATGACGAATAATAACACTGGAATTGTAAATAATGCACGTACGTTGAACTTGTAGTGGCGAACCATGGCATCCACAGACCAAGGAAGCAAGCAATAAGCAGCTAGTAGCAATATGATTCTAATACACATCATCCCCATAATCACCTCTTTGAATTGTCTTTGCCTGCACACAAACACAGAAGCTCTATACTTAGCTTTTCCTTTTCTAGCTAGCTACATATACTTTGTGTGGAGCTCACTATGCAAATTGAGGAGAATGGAACAACCCTATATATGGTACTCTTTGTTGTCAAGTCCTTTTAATAAGTTGGTTGAAAAATATACATAACATATTATAATAGTGTTTTGAATATAGGCCACGATATAGAATCGTTGCAATTGCATCGTGTTTTTAGAATAAAAATTGATAGAGACATTTAATGTGTACATCTATTTGTACCACTTTAAAAAAATTCGGTTAACTAAATAAATGGTCTGTGTGACCACATTTTTTCAGTTGCATGACCACTATTTAGAAACTAAAAAAATGTGGTCACGCAATTAAAATGTGCGTGACCACTATTTTTCCACTTTGTGGTCACACAACTAAAAAAATGTGGTTAAATGTAATTTACCTATCATTGCTCTGATTTTTAATACTGCCGAGAATTTTGGTCAAATGTAATTGATGTGATCTCAATTGCATGATTTATTTAAATATGTCGCGGTCAATCATATTTATTTAAAACCTGAACATATTAAAAAAAAATCATAGAAAAAATGGATTATTTTTTTTGGTTACACGAAAAAAAAAGTTATAATCACATTTCAAAATATTGTACACTACTAGAGAAAATAAAAGTAGTAACAAAAATTAGCTATAGAAAGAAAAGAAAAAATCTCTCTAATTTTTTTGGAGGGGAGCTCTCTAATTTTACTAGTGACTGAATTAGAGAGATATTTTACATGTTTTATCTCTAAATTTTACTCGACGATTTAATCTTTTTTTAGTAGTGTCATATTTTATTTTTTTTTACATTTTGGTAGTGTCATAAGTACAAACAAAAAGTAAAATAAACGGTCTACACAAAAATAAAAACAAAAAGAAGCTGGCCAGAAAGTTCTAATATTTTTCTTGTGGGTCACATAAAGTTGTTATCCATCAACCAAGACACTTTTTGAAGTTAAGATTATTGAACTTCACTTATTAATGTCACAATTTTATTTCCTTTTTCTCTCTGTTGGACTTGGTGACCGCATCAGATATTGGGTTTGGTCCAACTATTTTGTGTAAAGTACAACGATTCCATCTAACATATGCACCAATTAATCAATGGATTGGATGCACAGTAATTTGAATCTACCTGTTTTAAGTCAAAGAGATGACATATACGCCACAACAAATTATGAAAAAACTGTAAGCTTAAAGTTTGTCTTTGGAATTTTGGTAATTGGTCATTTGATTGGTTGTTAGCAAACTTCTCGATCACAAAATTGTTCTACATTTTAAAATGTTGGTATAATTTGTAATTTGTTTTCCTTTCAAATAGGTGATTAAATATAGTTTATATCGAAGAAAAGAATTGACAGATAATATAGTTTATTTTAATAAAAATAATCAAAATGAAAATCATAAAAACTAATGTATCTAACAAAAGCTACCATGTGTCTTTAGAATGTATGTTAAGGAACTACATATAATAACGACACCGTTACAGAGGAGTGAGGGAACTCAAAATATATAAAAAAAATAAAAAAATGAAGTTTTAAGGACGGACAGAAACTACTAAGAAATCCGGTAAAATCCGGTGCTTATTCGTAATAGATAATTTTACACTGAAAATGGATCATAACTAATCTCTGAAAATAAATTTAAACTTTTATCATATACTGAAATTATTTAAAATAGTATTGTGTAAATTTATACATGCATTCAATCATATTATACTATTGTACCAAAAAATATCATAATATTTTACTATATATAATGTCATTTAACTTGTTTTATTAATTCATAAGATGTCTTCTTAATTCTTGACCAAAACAACGTCGTCACGATTATCAACGAGATATATGTATTAATTGTTTAGACTAAAAAGAATTAAAAGGGTGTTTGTATTTGTTTTTGTTAGATCGACGAAATAACAAATAATCATTGAAATCCACACATATAAGTGGAGAGATCGAAGTTCAAACTCCGATTATAACGTCCGCTCTAGCAATTTCAATATATTCGTCAGTTAAACTACCATTTGTGGTCAATACTTGCATGTTTTAAAGGAGCTAATAAAATAATCGATAGCTTTTAATTATCAACAAAGGCACTCATGATACGAGGAAAACAGTGGAGATGGTATGTTAGCCCAACAAAAGTTTACTGGTGAAGAATGGTTTTCAGTAATTGCTGGTGGTGAGAGATTATTTGATCAACAGAAGCTTCCCCTACCTAGCCAAAGATTTGAGGAGTTGGTAGCAGTTCATCACATTAAACTACTTAGGTTTTTCTTTTAAAATAAAAACTACTTAGGTTTATGCACTCCTGTTTCCATAGTTTATCATTCTTTTTTTGGTAAGAAGTCCCATAGTTCATCTTCTTGTTGAAAAAGACTCATAGCTTTATTAATTAACTTCAATTAACGCACATTTTTCTAATCCCTGCCGCCATTTTATTACAACATATTCCCTTTTCTCCTAATCCCCCAAAGAAACTAAACAGACATCAGACATTTTTATACATGAACAAAATATGACATTTTTAACTAAATAGATTTATAAAATGTCTTAGTTTTGTCTATTTAAAAAAAATATCTAACCCTACATAAGTCAGTCATGAGTTGGTAATAGATCTGAAAATTTTATCTTGTATTCTTACATTTGTATCTTCACCCTTACAAATAGTAAAAAAAATGTCAATTTTGTCATTTTCATCATTTAACTTTTTACATTTTATTTTTCACCTCACTTTCAACATTTTTGGATTAAGGTTGAATTCACCTCCACATTAGATTTTTTATATGCACTATAATATACGGTTTCATAATATTTTCGAAAAATGTTTAAACACATTTCTGGTTTGTAATTATATTTTCAGATAACATAAATATAGTTTACGGTTTATGTTTATTTTCTTGGAAAACCTACTTGAAATGTTTCTGAAATATTCTCGAAAAATTGATAGAGTTGTGATCGATAGACCAGCCCATATGGCATATCACCATTTTACACTTCCGTGTGGCATGGGGAAATTTGTCCATTAACAAAAAATAAGGGATAGTTTTGTCCAACACACTCTCTCTTCCTTCAAAGTTTAAAGTCTCTTTCTTCATACTCTCTCACCAGCCACCATCTCCGGCCAAACCCACCCACCACTATTGCCCTCGTCGTCATCACCCTCACCTCCTACCACACTCTCTCTTGTTTCAAAGTTTAGACTCTCTTCCTTTATGTGTTTTCACAAAAGTTACGACTAGGAATGGTGGTCCTTGTTAGTTACCTAATAATTTAAAGGGTTAATCCAGGTTTTGATTCTTGTAATTTAGCGAATTCCGATTTTGTTACTTATAAAAAAAAATTATTTTATCCTTATTATTTCAGATTCTTCTGCTTTTGGTCCCTCAATTAATTTTGTCAGCAGAATCTGCTGAGTTGGCAAGGTGACCGGGTTGTTTTCATATTTTATGATATTAAGTTAATTTCAATTAGATTTTATTTTACTATTAAATAATTTTTTTTAAATGAAAAACAAAGTACAATCAAAATTAAATGGAATTAAACATTAATAAAAAATTGAACAGAATCATCATCTTCTAGCTTCTTCCTTCACTTTACATCTTCTTCATTGTGTTTTTCGAAAATTACCCAGAAAACAACAAGCTTACTAAGGGGTGGGTGTTTATGGTTGTCTCATCTCGGATTCCACAAGCTTGTAATCGTAGCTCCGTCCCTCTGACGCCGCAACCACTGCCTCCTTAGCAGCCACACCATATTAATGATTTTGGTTTGTTAAGCTTCAGAGTGACCCTGAAAATTGGGTTATTATTAAATTGAATTGCTTTATGGTGTAGTTGTAGAGACCATTAGATTCAAAGAGAGAAAATTATGCACCATGGAATGTTCAAATCATGCCGTTTATGTGTTATAGTATCATTTTCTTGTGATTGTAATAAGATGGGGCATTTAAATAAAGTACATTGCACATAACCTTTTTTCCTAGGCCTTGTTTTCCATCTACTATTGTCAAAATCAATGTATAAATACCTCACTATTGGTGCTTTTATCTTTAAACATGCACAGTACGTGTTAGATATTTCTCAGCTTGCTTTAACTTGATATCCAGATTCAAAACATTGTTGCATGTTTAGTTTCAGTTTTGTGATCGGTGGAAGTGATTCTAGAATTAATGAATTTAACATGTTTGGATGTTCTGAAGTAGAATTTTGTTTGTGTATGGATTTTATTTATGGCCGATAATTGGAGCTTTTGTTTTCTAACGTGATTTCTAGTCTAAGTTTTATTGTTCAACTCTCCAAGATGTGAAATCACGACCCTAAACCCTAAAATTATTCAACTCTCAAATATTACATGTATCGAAATATAAATCATTTTAGATTTAATTTTTGCCACAATACCTAAAACTTTAAATTCTACTCACGATATGTTGCTTGCACTCTTGCAGGATCTATTGGGATATGCAAATAACATAAATTTCATGTGAGATTCAAAAAATTATGTGCACACAATGGTAATCTTTTTAATTTGTCAAAACAAATTATTGACTCCCAAAACAGAAATAAAAAAAATAAGAGAATAGTTTTTGTTCCAGAATACCAAAAACTTTCACATTGTTTAGGAATCGAGATCAATGGTAGTTTATAAACAACATTCACATTCCTCAATTCAACATAACGCCTTTTATAAAAATAAAATTGTGAAAGACTTATATCTAAAGTGAAGATGGTGTGACGGACTTGAGGTCAGAATAAATTTTATAACCCTAAACCACTAAAGTTTAACGTGGATAATACATAATTCAAACACTTTTTAGATTGTTGACTTTAAATCACACATAAAAATCGCAAAACAAACCATATTAAAAAGTCATTTAATGCTGTTTCCCCAAGTTGAGGTTGTTTTACTAGGAATTTTCATTGTAAAGTTGATGAAACTATTTGATTTTAAAACAACAATTTGAGAATTTAATAAGTTATATGGTCCTCTAGCTAGACAACGTAATGGCAACACCATGCAATGTTTGGTAAATATTTGGTTAATTCAGTTTATTGCGTGGTAGATGAATTATTATATACTTTTTTAACGAAATTAGTTTTTCTTTCCTCACAACCACCTAAGAAGGTGTATTGGATTATGATTTTAAGGAATTTTAAAAGACTTTTTTATCATGAAAAAGTCATGTGGTATTCAATCAAGACTATTTCCAACTTAAAAAAAGTTTTATGGTATTCAATCAAGACTCTTTGTCATTTAAAAAAAGTCTTGTGATATTCAATCAAGACTCTGTATCACTTAAAAAAAGTCTTGTGATATTCAAAATCATACAAATATCGAAGGATTGTTTAATATATCGGATTTTGATGGATTTCGTGGGATTTTCTAGTGAAATTTTAGCATGAAAAAGTCTTTCATAAAAACATGAGATTTCTTAGGATTGTTTTTTCTTTTAACACTTTACTATCTCTCTCCCCTCTCTCTCACACTCTCTCTTCCTCTCCCCCCCTGTGATATTCAAAATCATACAAATATCGAAGGATTGTTTAATATATCGGATTTTGATGGATTTCGTGGGATTTTCTAGTGAAATTTTAGCATGAAAAAGTCTTTCATGAAAACATGAGATTTCTTAGGATTGTTTTTTCTTTTAACACTTTACTATCTCTCTCCCCTCTCTCTCACACTCTCTCTTCCTCTCTCCCCCCCCCCCACACTCTCTCTCTCTCCCATAAAAAAAATGCATGGAGATTTTGAGAAAGAGAGTGTGTTATAATCATTTTTTTCCAATGAATCCTTAAAATTCATAAAATTCGTTGAAATCTTTTGAAATCCATAAAATCTTTTGAAATCAATAAAATCATTTCAAATCCTTTAAAATCTTATGAGTTAAATCCTGCAAAGTCTTTTAAAATCTTCAAGACTTTTTTAAACAAAAATTGTCCTTTAAAATTCTAATCCAACACCTTCCTAAATATAATACACGAATAATGATGTGCAAATGCTTTGTTATTTTAGTTCATGGTTAACAAATAACTGATTTTCTTATATTTTATTAATCATCAACCGAATATAATTGACCACATACTTATATTTATTAATCATCTTATTTTTAAGAGTACCTTTTATTATATTCATTTTTAATCTATTTTTAAGATTATAGCTTTTCTTATATTTATAAATCATCTTATTTTTAAGAGTATCTTTTCGAAAAATATAGTTCGATAGATAAGATAAGTATCAAAATATGAAGATAATTTTCTAACAAAAAAATATATCTTTTATTATAAATTATTTTTAAAAAAAAGTGATTCTATTACGATAAACAAATACAAAATATATTTCACTTTTTTTATAAAATCTCTATATTATTAAATGTCAATTTTTTCTTTTTATAATCTATAACAAACAGACCCTAACTATCATGAACTACTTTTTTATCATAATTTTTCTAGACATAAAGAGACGCTAACTATCAAGGAACTACTTTTTTATCGGATTTTTTCTAGACATATTAACCTTCAACAATTCGTTTATTTGTTGAATTAAAATTAAAATCCACACCATAATTATAGAGAATTGAAAAACTATCCTTATTTTAGTTGAACATTTTTTTTAATTTAAGTTTAAAAATATAAACACTTAATGTTATAATGGAATTTAAATAACCTTTGCAGAAGCACTTGTCGAGTAACACCAAAGTTCTTTCTCGCCTCTTTTTCACTCATCGGAATCTTACTTCACTTCACATTCTCAATGCCTCGTAAACGCTTCTTCGAAACACCGGAACCCAAAACAGGTATGTACCTTTCTAACTACCTTAAAACACACAACACAAAATCATTTGTTAAACCAAAATCACTTACTATTACACAGTTCATCATTGCACACAAGGTGTTCGATGAAATGTCTCACCCAATAATCTTTTATAATTTTTATGCATCTTAATGCAGGTTTAGAACATGCCCAATATTTTCTGAAGAAAATTGGGTTGGGGCCGAATAATTACTACTTCTGGAAACAAATGGGGAAGGCTTTGGCGTGCACTTATGCAGTGATGGGTGCAGCGTGGTTATTCAACGAGACATCACCATTGGGTTGGTGGACGTTGAAGCCAATGCCGAAGGAAGAGAAAGAGCTGGAGCATTTGTACCAGCGGCGTGAGTTTCCGTATCCAGGAGACGAGGAAGCTATGGAGGAGTTTATTAAAAAGGGGGGGATGATTGGAACAACTATTGGACCTAAAGGGATGGTGGAGAATGATATGGATGAGAGTGATTATAAGAAGGAGCTTAAGGATAAGAAGTTTGAGCAAGAGGCTCAGAAGCTTTGGTTTAGGATGAGGAATGAAGTTATTGGTGAGCTTCAGGAGAAGGGTTTTGATGTTGATCAATGAGTGCGTTGAATCGAATCCTTAATGTTGAGGAGTAAAATACTACATTTGTGTTGGTAAATAATAAATATTGAATGTTATGTTTTTAATAAATTACAGTAGACTTAAAAGACTAATATATTTGTTATTTTCGGATATGAGGTATTATTTGTACGTGAGCACCCTTGTGATGTAATGTGTAGCTGCTATAGTGTTGCTATTGTGTGCCACAGATGAACCATGATTCTGAATAAAATATCCTGTTTTCAAGGAATAGTGGTGACATGCATCTTGTATAAAAAAAATAGGAGTACTGATTTGTGGGTTGGTTAGTTTTTTCTTTGATTACTTGTTTGGACAAACGCTTACCCTGTTATCATGGTAAACGCTGTACAAGGTTGCATAAGCTATTTTTATAGCAAAAGATAAAATTAACATTAAATTGTTTCTGTATATGCTATAAGTTGTTTACATAAGCTATATTGGAGAACTTATGAAAATTGTCATAAGCTGTTTTCATAAGTTCTCCCAAGGGGAAATAAGCCAATCCAAACAGGCCTGTGAAATTCATGGGAAAATTATACTATTGTTTGAGAAACATGTATTATTCCCATGTTTGAAAAAAGCTTATGAAAATTGTCATAAGCTGTTTTTTTTTCTTATCAGATTTGGCCTCTTTGTGCTTTCTTGTGTATCAGGGTGGATTCTTGCATGAGCTATGATCTTAAGATATAGTAGTAGTAGTAGTAGAAGACTATATGTCAAGGAAAGTTTACCTGCAGTAGAAAATTACTCATGTTTAGATTTTTTGTTTTTAGTCCTCGACCCTTTTGAGTTGAGTAGGATACATATGATCTACATTTTTTGTTTATTATCTTACTTTACAGCTATTTTCTGTAGCTTTACTCTTTTGCATCTGCAAAGTTTGTTTTCGTTAGTGTAGAGGAGCGTGACCAAGATCTACCGACGTAGGTGTCAGCATCGTTTTCCATCCAAACGTGCAGTCACCGCAGTCAATTCTACGTGTATGATTTGCATCTGTTTGTATGGAAAGTAATGATGAAACTGAGTACACACACTGGCTTTTGTTTGGTTTCCCCATCAACTTCATTGTTATGATCTGTTTTACTGAACTCTAATCACCTTTCGGTAGCTGATATTTGCTAGTATTGGGTACATCAATTTTAATTCTTTTATGTAGTCTCTCAAATGTTGTCTAGGCATTATAATTTAAAACTTTATTACTGAGTTTGGTTACAACATGAAATTGGAGATGAAAATTCAGGATGGGTTTCTATCTATTTTAAGAAAGTCTTTTTCTAATGACACGTGACGGAATTTCATGCCTTTATTTTTCACCATACTTTGTTCTTCTCATTTTTGTAATCTTGCATCAGGACTTGCTTAGCATATAAATGGTCATTAGGTTAGGTTCTGATTTAACGCTTCCTCAACTCAAATATGCAGCCGTGAAAGATTTGGGGAGGTGCATTTAAAAACTTATTAAGTAGAGAAAAGTCACTGAGAGAGAATACAAGCTCAATAGCTTTGAGGTCTATTCTTAACAAAAAAAGGATGCCCTAAACCGGTGCAAATTTTGTTTTGAAGAGCATGACTCGAGGTTTCGGAATCGAGTCCTATATATGATAACTTACACAGAAAACTGGACTTTCCACTATTAGTTGTAGTCTCTAGCATTAATTTGGCACTTCATAGGATACTACAAGTCTGGGATTTGTTGGTGTGGCATCTTCATTTTAGCCATGTATATGTACTCTGTAGCCATTGGATTTGGAGGCCACTCTTATACATCATATACATACATTTTTATCATAATTTTCCTGTTTTTCTTTTCATTATTAGGGACACATGTTTATCATCATAGTTAATGTCAGATTAATTTATTAGTATGGTATTAAAATAAGGTTTCTGTATGTTTGATATATACCCTGATTGGATTCATATCTTGACTTACTTTTATGAATAAGACTCTTGTGTGAAGGAACTGGGCACTAGAATTTCTGGTCATCAAGAGGATTATGAGTGAAGAAACTGGACACTAGAATTTCCAATCATCAAAAGGGTGGTGAGTTTCTTGAATTGACAGAATTCGACATTGAAATATTGTTGAGAGCTCATTGGGTAGAGCATGATTAGAGACAAAAACTAATTTCAGCTCATTGGAACACAAACATCACTTGGTGATATCATTTTCTCTTGGGAAATCAACCTGCAAAATGACAAATACTGAACCGTATCCTTTGTCTTTCACAAAAATGAATCCAAATATACACTAAACCCACCATCATCGTTGGGGGATTATTATTATTATTATTATTATTATTTTAACTTGCTTTAATTTTCATTTACAAAATGTCAAATTATGTTCTCACTCAGAACTTTATGACACATAACCAAATAAGTTTCCTAAAGAAAACCTTCGTATTTTTTTTATATATTTATGTACATACAATATAAGAGTGACAATTACATTTTGCTGTTATGTCTACTAAATCCCTGCCTTCTTCTGTTATCAATTCTCAAGTAGCTTTATTTGTTATTAGGAGAACAATTGTTACATAATAACCTGCTTTCATTTGTAATAGCTAGGACGGATCCAAGTGTAAAACTACTAAAGTCCTAGTTTTAAGCATACCAACAAAAATTTATCTTTCATTAGATTTTATAAGCATATAGACCTCACATGTAGACATAAAATGCCTCATCATATGCTAAAAGAAAGCCACATATAATAAAACTTAAGTCTCACTTATTATTGAATATTATTGTGCCAGCCATGCTAACAACTAGAAATAATTTCTAGTTCATCCTGCTATAAAATAAATGCATAAACATATATCAATGTGCATATGATTGCAAGAATGCACGTTGATACACACAGTAGAAGGAAAGAGAGTTACTTAGTACAAAGAACCCAATTGATGCACGTCGGTAACTTGGTTGTACTTGTGGTACAAAGAACCCAGTTAAACACTAAGTCTGAAGCCAAAAGCTTAGAGCACCTCCAATGGTGAACTCTACCCATTGTTATTTTGTGGGTCCCATTGTATCAAAACATCTTGAAGCAACTCCTCTATCTTTTACTCCAATGGTGATTTATAAAATGAGTGAACCATCAAATTAGTCCCTGAATTTTTACGCGTCGGCCAACTTAGTCCCTCAATTATGCGTAATATCAACTTAGTCCCTGAATTTGTCAGACGTCCATCAAAAAGGTCCCCTCCGTCCAATTGCTCCGTTAGTCATGCTGAGTTGTCGCCCTCCATGCTGTGTTGTCCTGTACGCATGGCAAGAACGAAGCCACGTGTGCAGGGACTAATTTGATTGAATTGGAATGTTTATTTTTTTTTTCTTCTGCTTTTTCCATTTTGCCCCTGCATAACCGTACTTCCTTCTTCACATTTCTGAAACATCAAATTAGTCCTTGACTCTTCTCCTTCCCGCTAAAACTTCCTCCATTTTCACCCCTCCAAAATCATCATCATCTCCGGCGATTCTCACGTTTTTAAAGCTTATATGTTCGGCTGTGATTAAAGGTAATGCCTTTCATGTTCTTTATGAAGATTCTGTGTTCGTATTTCACCCTGTTTTTGTCCGTTTTTTCGTTTTAAGTTTTGATCATATCATTTTGTTTATTTTGTTTCTGTGATCGTTTCCCCTTGCCTTGTTCTTCGTTTTTGTTTGTTGCGTTTTTGAGACAGTTGGTTTGATTATTCGTTTTAGGGTTTTGGGTTAAGTTGTAAAAATTTGAAAATTTGATTTTTTTTGTGGTTGGTTATTAAAATTGATGGACATTTAACTTTGTAATGAAGGAAATTACAGGTTGAATAAAACAATTTCTGAATAGGGTTTGTATTTTGTTGTTGTTTTGTTTGTGATTAAAACTAAACTTGCCAAAATATGTAGGATGGAAGACCATATCACACTAATACTGCATCATGGTGGTGATCTAGTGCGAAATGAGAATCGGAGGCTGGAATACGTTGACGGTGAATTCTGTGTATGGGAAAAGATATATGTCGATGAGTTGTGTTTGTGGGACATTGAGAAGATGGTGAAATGTTGCAGAAGGTACTTCAAGGTATCTAAGTTAGCGTACATGAAGCCGTACGAGGGTGTTGCAAATGATCTGAACATCTGCCTGAGTCCATTGACAACTGATCAACATGTTTTGGATATGGTGCAAGCTGCAAGGGCTAATGGTAATGAAGTTGAAA
>Ga0228710_1006545_pt1 | contig 17597 bp, 10 predicted proteins | sample MedpolnodulmetaG_FD_177995 | JGI IMG/M metagenome (GOLD analysis project Ga0228710, IMG submission 177995) | Root nodule microbial communities from Medicago polymorpha collected in Santa Monica, California, United States - pink nodules | ecosystem: Host-associated > Plants > Roots > Nodule...
ATATATATATATATATATATATATATATTCCTAAGCCAAGAGATTGGTGAGGCATCAAGGGGAAGCGACGAAATCCCAACTAGGTTGGCACCCCGAAGAACCCCCCTTGTATACCGCCAATCTCATAGAAAATTTTATTAAAAAAAATGGAAAAGATGTAAAAGATGGGGGAGTAGGGAAAAACCCTCAAAAGAAAAGCAAAAAAGCAAGAAAGAAACATAAACATAAAAACAGCTGACTATGGTAACCTAGAACGAGGTATCCCACTCCATTATATTGAACCATATATTACTTTACATTCCATGTTGCTTTCATTTTTAATCAAATGTAGATATATATACACTTTTATTCAATATACCAAACACAAATGAAAGAGGAACTCATTCAACTCATTCAATTATAGAAAAAGTAATTAAACAAAAGTCATGCATATATATAGAAAGGAAAAAGGAAAGCCATCTCATTCAATTATAAGGTTAGCAAATAAATATATTTCTCTATTGAGTTTACATATGTGTACACATCCATAAAAAACCTAATCCCAAAAATAAAAAACCCAAATCCCCTTCTCTCGGTCAATTCTTTCGTGATTCAGCTTCTCTCTACAAGAGGTTATCGAAGAAACGAGTAATTTGTATGATTTGAGAATTATTGATTATTGTCTATTTTTAAAGATTATTTTTTGTTTTACCATCATTCATTTATAAACCGAATGTGTTGCTGATTTCGGTGAAATGATATATGCTAATGATTTGATTTTTAAAGTGCTTAGTTATTGGTCTTGTTCCGGGGTACTTTGAGTTCAGTTTAAATAGGTTTTGTAATTATAGGAAGAAAATTCATCATGTGTTTATGTCAATGTTAATGCTTGCAAGTATTGATTTTAAGTAACGTGATATTGTTTGATTTTATGTACTTACCTTCTCTTATGACTATCTTAGATGTATAAGCATATGTTACAACATTAAAATCATAGCAAAATTATGATATAACTAAGATATTGGCCGGAGACTAGCTCCTTACAAGACAAACATATGAAAATTCAATAAATTAGAAACACAAGATACTATGCACTTTCTCATGTGAGGTCCATATTGTTCTCGGTATGCTTTTGTTTTTCCCGTTAATTATTGTTGTCAGATCTGCGTTCAGTTTCGGTTTGTACTATGTTCCATCATAGTTGAAGATTCAAATTATCTAAGACCATTAACATACACGATATCGTTTCAACCTTGACCGAAATTGCCATCTTTGTCATTTATGCTTTAATTTTCAAGTTCCGTTCAAATCCCACCACATCCTCCCATGGTTTGATCGAACAATTAACTCAATTAAATGCATGGATTCTTATTTCATAAACATATTCTGTCGAAATAGATTGTTTGATAAATTCTTTGGTATCCCTAATAAATTATTTAGATACCACAAAGCAGAGTCTCCTTAGTAAAGTTGTATCATTTACGGTCAATAGATTTTAGTTTTGTATATTCTGCTATTATTTAATATATTTCAGTTTCGCTTTGCTTGTTGCGTTTTGGAAAATCTTGTATGATATTTGACAACCTTGTTCTCCTCTTGTATTCATATGAGAGTTAATTTTTCAATTGTATTACATATGAATGTATCAAACACTAGTATGTTAGTGTATGATACTATTTGATATATTTTATATTTGCATAACACATGCATAGCTGAAGCACTAGTTTGTTTTACATCCAAAGACAAGAATTTTCTAAAGGCTTTTGGGTTAGTATTTCTTTCTTTTTGGTGTAGCTATTGGAAATGGATGCATATAGTCTTTTTTTCACTATTAGTGGCAAAATAGTAATAACCTTAATGATTAATGGCATAATGGTGAATTTCTATGGGCTGTATTAGTAACAAAATGGACAAAGTGTGAGAATTTATTTTCCAGACCTCTCATCTTTCTCTCTGTCTTGAATCCTACAAGCTTGCATGCTTGATTCCCCACTCAAATCCTTCATTCAAGGTTAAAAGGAATCAAAAGGTAGTGCAAAAATCCATTTTCATTATCTTTTTCTAGGTCTTGTTGAAGCCTCTCAAGTGTGTCTTCCTTCTAAAATTCGTTAATAGAAGATAAAGGGAGCCAAGGTGAGTTAAAATTCTTCCTTCTTGAGTTGCCTGAGCCTACAAACCCTTTTTTCCCAAATCAATTCTCTAATTTTTGTTTGATTCAATATTGTTGCATGTAGAAGATGAATTGAAAATAGTAGTTGAGATTGGATTAGTGTTGGTTATAATATTGTTTGATTAAATTGATATATATATACATGGTTAATACATGTTTACCCCCTGTAAAATTAGTGATTTCCAGTTTACCCCTTGTAAAAAAAATTGTTTAGATTCCAACCCAGTAATTTGAAGATTCTTTGATTTTAGACCTTCATCAATTATGATTGTACAAAATCGATGATATGACATGAGGTAAACCAAAATTATTTCAAATTACAGAGGGCGAAAGTACATTAAATATTTAGTTTGATGTCATAAAGGTCTTAAACCAAATAATCTTCAAATTACAGGGTTGAAATCTAAAAAATTTTTAGCGGGGATAAAGCGAAAATCGCTATTATTACAAGGGAGGTAAACATGTAATAACCCATATATATATATATATAAGTAAGTTATGCTTTGAGTAGTAAGCTGGTATTACATTTAGGAAATTATGGTATTAGTTAGTAACTATTTGTATATGAGCCGAAAATGGACACTATACCATTTTAGATGATATATGCATAGAGACATATATTGTTGAAACTATAAGAATATATGTAATGTGTTGATTAATTGAACATACTAAAGATTACCTACAAATTGTTATTGAACTATTCAAAATTATAATTTATACTTACTTGTTGAACCTTAAGATAGATGAATTAGTGTAAGAATTAGGAATATGAGCTGTTATGATTTAAGATACAATTGTAATTTCCTCATTTTGAATCTAGATAAAAAAAATTCATAAGCTTTGGGAAACAGTTGAAGTTGGTTAATAAAGATCATGAGTTTTTCTATTTTTAACTAAAATGGAAACCATTGTTAAATCTTTCAATTGTATCATATTTTCTATATTCCTAATTTCGATACTCATTGGTCATACCTATTAGTTATGAATGAAAATTGAATTTTAAAAGGAACCCAACAAGAATACAAGTATATTGTGAAATGAATGAAAATTGATATGTATGTTGTGCTCACACTGTTTTCTTCGGACTATTCTACCAGGTACAATCTTTAGAACAATAGTTTACTAATTGATTGCCCTTATTTATAGCAAATGAATTGCATAAATATTGCATTTCCTACATTTATGCAAATGTTTAGAGTACTTTTTTTTAAGGCAATCCAAATCAGGTTTTATTGAGCATTGAAAAATATAAGAGTTTTAAGCATATATGCCTAATAATATGAAGAGTCTTACTTACTTCTCACATAAAGTTCCTTGTGCTCCACATCTGAAATATGTAGGCTCTTATTTCATTTTCATTTTCTAAATGGGTAATAGTTTTCTTTAGGAATTGATTTAAGTTGGTGCGTTTACATGAATGATTGAGTATGCACACACCTATCATATGTTACTTGCTGCACTTTCTATTCTGGTCTTATTAGAAGCTTGTATGATTTCAAATTTTGGACTCGATTAAATATGTAAAGGGTTCATTGATTACAAAAAAAAAAGTTAATACTTAATATAATCCTTAATTTTTGAAACCCAATTTTAGACTCGAAAATCCATTCTTATTCTTGGTTTTTGATTTCCTGAAAATTGAAGAATCCCTTTTTTCATTTAAGAAACAATCCCTTTTCATCATGTAAATAAGGATTATGTATTTTGGCTTGTTAGGGTCTGATATTTTATTTGATCCGAAGACTTTTTTGATGATTATTAGAAGTGGGTTCACAATTACTTGTTGGTCATAAAGGAGATGGTGAACTGTTTTTTTGTTTAGTTTTCAATAAAAAAAGGTGTTCAATTAAACAACTAATGACGTGGACTAATAGTTTAAGGAGTGTTTTAAAAAAAGATTGTAAGAGAGGTTTTCCATAGTATTGCTCTATTTTTGTATATACTAGAGACTTTTTTTAAAATCAAATGAATAACGAGATTCATTATCCAAACATACTTGTGATTGTGAGTTCATTTGCACCTGTTATGACATTATGTTAAATATTTTAGAATAACCCATTCAATGTTTGTTTAGCATTATCTTTGTGAATTTTTTAAATATATATATGGTATTGTTTACTTTGTGGTAAATATATTGTTTTTACAATCGTGCCTTAGCGACCATGTTTATGTTATTTTTCAGAGTATTAGTCATCTCTCCGAATAATTATGGACACATTTATCCTAAGTATCATTTGATATGCAATGTATGTTTCGTCGTTTTCGACTTATTTATTTTGTTTAATGATAACTTAAATAAATCAATGAGAAAATGACTGTTAAATATTATAACTTTTTTTTCTTTCTGAATATTAGCTTGAAAGGAAATAACATGATGGTAACGATTCACTACTGGAAGGTAAAACTTGTGTCAATTCTGAAGTTTGATTTGAAGAAAGGCAAGGAATATCCTTCTGATAATGGTAAATAATTGTATTGTTCTTTTTCAGCATATTATCATATCAAACTTGTCTCCACGTGATTTTGTGTGGGGTTGCACTTGTTCTTTCTATTGCTGTCCATTTGGACTTTATTGTTTTCGGTTGATGCCACCTATATACGGTGCATGACAAAAAAAAGTATTTCAATTCATTTTTTTCAGTTTTCTTCTCGACCAAAAACAATAAAGCCCAAATGGACATCAATAGAAAGAACAAGTGCGACCCCACACAAAATCACGTGGAGACACGTTTGATATGATAATATGGAGAAAAAGAACAATACAATTATGTACCGTTATCTGAAAGATACTTCATGCCTTTCTTCAAATAAAACATCCGAATTGACACAAGTTTTACCTTCCATTAGTGAATCGTCACCATCGTGTTGTTTCTCCAAGCTCAAATTCAGGAAGAAAAAAAATTATAATATTTAAGAGTCATTTGCTCATTGATTTATTTGAGTTATCAATATTAAGCAAAATAAATAAGTCGAAAAAGATGAAACATACGTTACGGATCAAACGATGTTTAGGATAAATGTATCCACAATTGTTTGGAGACATGACAAATACTCTGCGAAATAACATAAACAAGGTCGTTAAGGCACGGTTGTAAAAATAATATATTTACCAAAGTAAACAATACCATATATATATTTAAAAAATACACAAAGATAATGTTAAATCTAAGCATTGAATGGGTTATTCTAAAGTATTGATCATAATGCCGTAACATGTGCAAAAGATCTCACAATCACAAGTATGTTTGGATAATGAATCTCGTTATTCTTTTGTTTTTTAAAAAATCTTTACTATAGACAAAAATAGAGCAATGTTATGGAAAACCTCTCTTACACTCTTTCTTAAACACTCATTAAACTATTGGTCCACATCATTAGTTGTTAAACAATATATACGGAATAACCAGCTTTTCTAGTTTAAGTGAACACCTTTTTTTATTAATAACTAAAGAAAAATAACAGTTCACCATCTTCTTCTTTATGCCTAGTAAGTACTTGAGAACCCACTTCTAATAATCATTAAAAAAGTTTTCGTTTCAAATAAAATATCAAACCCCAACAAGCCAAATACATAATCCTTATTTACATGATAAAAATGGATTGTTTCTTATATGAAAAAAGGGATTCTTCAATTCTTAGGAAATCAAAAACCAGGAATAAGAATGGATTTTCGATTCTCAAATTGGGTTTCGAAAATTAAGGATTATATTTCTTCAAAAAAAATTAAGGATTATATTAAGTATTAATTTTTTTTTTTTAATCAATGAACCCTTTACATATGTTTTCAATTGTATTACTAGTGTTTGATGCATTCATATGTAATACAATTGAAAAATTAACTATAAAATATGAATACAAGAGGAGCACAAGGTTGTCAAATGTCATACACGATTGACTAAAACTTAACAAGCAAAGCGAAACTGAAATATATTTAAATAATAACATCATATACAAAACTGAAATCTATTAACCATAAATTACATAACTTTACTAAGGATACTCTCCTTTGTGGTATCTAAATAATTTATTAGGGATACCAAAGAATTTATCAAACAATCTATTTCGAAAGAAAATGTTAATGAAATAAGAATCCATACATTTAATTGAGTTAAATGTTCGATCAAACCATGGGAGGATGTGGTGGGATTTGAGCGGAACTTGAAAATTAAAGCCTAAACGACAAAGATGGCGATTTCGGTCAATGTTGAAACAATAACATTAATGGTCTTAGATAAGTTGAATCTTAAACTATGATGGAACATAGTAAAAACAGAAACTGAACGCAGATCCGACAACAGTAATTAACGGGAAAACCAAAAGCAGACCGAGATCAATATGGACCTCACATGAGAAAGTCCATAGTTTCTTGTGTTTCTAATTTATTGAATTTTCATTTGTTTGTCTTGTTGGGAGCTAGGCTCCACCCAATATCTTAGTTATATCATAATTTTGCTATGATTTTAATGTTGTAACATATGCTTATACATCTAAGATAGTCATAAGAGAAGGTAAATACATAAAATCAAACAAGATCACGTTACTCAAAATAAATACTTGCAGGCATTAACATTGACATAAACACATGATGAACTTTCTTCCTATAATTACAAAACCTATTTAAACTGAACTCAAAGTACCCCTGAACAACACCAACAACTAAACACTTTAAAAATCAAATCATTAGCATATATCATTTCACCGAAATCAGCAACACATTCAGTTTATAAATGAAAGACGGAAAAACAAACAATAATCTTTAAAAATAGACAATAATCCTCAAATCAAACATTAATTCTCAAATCAGACAACTTACTCGCTTCTTCGATAACCTCTTGCAGAGAGAAGCTGAATCACGAGAGAATCGACCGAGAGAAGGGGATTTGGGTTTTTTGATTTCGGGGATTAGGGTTTTTATGGAATGAAAGAATGAAAGCAACCGATTGAAGATGAAAGAAAGAAATCAATAAATACTGAGGATAAAAAGTATAGGCACGAACCAAATAGTGAAAAGTGTGGGAGCGCTTTCGTAGTAGAAATATTGATAAATTTTTAAGTCCGTGTTTTTTTTTGTACAAGGGCCCAAATCAATTATCTTAAAACACAATATTATCATTCATTATACATTTAATTTATCGTCTCATAAAAATATAATTAATACGACCAAATGCATATGTATAGAATAACCCTGAACTAGCAACATAAGAATCATTTTGATAAACAAAAAAATTAAAAGAACTAGCAACGTTGTGATTTTAAAATAAATAATGTATTTAAAATTGTTATAACCTGTCTACACTTCCCTCTCATCCTTTCATAAAAATTGAACCAAACTTCCCTCCAAACATATCTTTAGACCCTCTTTTTTGTTTTTTTTTTTTAGGAAATTATTTTATATAAGGATTGCTTAATTATTTATTTCGTGATACGTTACACCATACAAACCTACCTGCAAAAGTTTACCTTTTTCAGTTAAGGTTTTTCAACATACTCATGATTTGCAGGTTTCGTTAAAGTATTAAGTTCATTATATATCTAACACTTAAGAGTTGAGACCAACTTAATAACATCTATGCTCAATAACAATTTGAGTCATTAGAAGAGAGAGACGTGGAAACACTGACACTACTACAGAAATGACATTTCACATTGGTTGAAGTTGACTTTTCACTATAGGTGATTCTTGTGTGTGTGTGTGTGTGTGTGGGCGGGGGGCGGCATGACCTCCATAGGCCACCCCTGTCCCTCCGCCAATAACTAAGATGATAGTTGTTTTTTTTTTTCCCACAAAGATTATACCTTTGATTATCAAATGTCATCAAAACATGATCCAGTTGTACTTTGGTAGGAAAATAACAATGAGAAGAATAATAGAATGAGGAAGGGCCATCAGTTGTAAATGATCAAGTTGGATTTCATCTCATTTTGACTTAAACATAGCACATTCCATACAATACTCGCATTTTTGTTAGTTCAAGGATTAACGATGGGAATAGTGACTACTTGGACATTATCTATTTTCCGTTCAATTTGTAATTTTAGATTAGTTTTTTGCTGTTTTCATTATGGGTGGCATTTACCATGGGAAGATCCAATCCTTTCCCACCATGGGAAAGGTGGTGTTTTACCTGCAGCTGCAAGTCAAACATGTTTCATTGGCTTTGTTTGGTATTACAATTCAGCCAAAAAATCATTAATAAATTATTATAGTACTAAACTGTGAACTACACCCCCATTTAAAAAAAGTACTATCCACATCACAAAATCCACACCAAAAAACAGACTCCACTCTTCTCTCCTCCTAGTAGGGTGTTGGTTTTGATTTTTGCTACAAATATTGAAAATATAAATAAAATAAAAGTTGGTAATTTATACTAGTAGTTCGTAGTTTTTTTTTGATATTATGTGTGCCTCTTGACTGAATTACTACACTAAGGAAGGAATACGTCCCTGGCTGTAGATTATTTAACTGCTCTAATGAGCATTTAGAGCTTGAGAATCAACAACTTCTATGAATGATATTTGCAATGGACTGGTCTGATGTTTTTTGAGCTTCGTTAGTAAGTTATGGCAGCTACTAATTTATGATAGGGTACAAAACTAAATTACAGAAGCATGAAAAGGAAGTAGCTAGCTGAGGAATATCGTGGGTTGTTGTAACTATCGATCATGCCAACAAAAGAAAATATTATAGTCGAATTCAAACACTTATTATCTACCTGAGGAATTCAAACACTTATGATATGGTTGCATTTGTTTTATTAATATTAATAAGTTGTCAAATATTGTAGAATTTTTTAGCAAAAGTTTACACATAAATATTGTTAATTTTATAAAGCAAGAGTGTTCAATTTTTTTACACTTTTATTATCAATACTAAAAATTATATAACCATATTTTAAAATAGGGTTAAATATATTTTTTTTTTGTCTCTATAAATATACAAACTTTTCATTTTAGTCTCTCTAATTTTTTTTTCGATTTTTAGTCCCCTAAAATTTTTTCATCGTCACTTTTGGTACCTCTTTTCAAATAAACTCATGTAGAATTCATATTTTTTAATAAAATAAAAAACATTATTTTATCGATGCTTTAAGTTCTGAGAACATGGTTCAGGAGGTCGAAATTATTTTACCAAATTTATTTAACCAAATAATACTTAATGTTTTGGTTTTTTGCATAGTCAGAAATATGTACGCGGGGGTTCCAATAGAATGTTTTGGTTGGGCCTTGGTGATTTTCGTTTTAAAATAGACTCATTGTCCATTATTGTGCCAAAAACCCATAAAATAAAATATCATTAAACCTTATAATGTGGGGTCAAATTTTTTGTGAAATTTTAAAGACAAAAATTCACCGATAAGTTGCAAATGGACAATCTTAACCATTCAATATTTTTATTAATATATCAATGGTTCACATTCACCTTTCCCATAATGGAAAAAGATTAAACCTTCCCATGGTAAATGCCACCTTCATTATACCCGTGTCATTTTTCCAAGGATGAATACTTCTCTTGGTGCATAAGTGAGGAATGGTCCCAATGAGGATTATCTAATGCTTATCAAACTATTGAGATTGATATTCAGACACGTAACAATTACTTAAACAATTCATATCATTAGTTTATTTGTTAGTTTTATGTTTTATCATGTATTTCTATTTTAAATAATTGGTCAATTGCTTTCCTGCGAACTGCTCTAGTATATCTAGTTTATGACCAGTTTGGGACTAATGTTTACTTTGTTTTGTCTATGCTTTGAGAAAACAAGATTATGTGAATAAATTTTCTCTATAAATAATAATCATCATATAAATAAAAGCATCAATTAAATATTAAAGAGAAACAATAAGAGGGATAACAAGTAAACTTATCTTTCTTGAAATTGCGGTGATTTGACGTCGATAACAGTGAGGTAAGCAAACAAAAAATCATGACCTCCAAAATAGTAAGCCAAGGCGTGACGAAGTCACGACCCTTAAGGATTTATCCTCCTCATAAGCGCATATCCTCCCAGGATACAACAACAAGTTCTTCTCTGATATGAATCATATCAGAGATGACAGAACAACCTGATACTAATAAACACAGGAATGATGTAACCCAGAGTTGTTTATTGGATTGACGAAACTTAATTTTGATTGGTTTTGTATATAACTCAAAGCATAAATATGAGGGGCTTTTTCCATGTTGTGTGTGAGAACTTTTTTTTTTATACAAAAAATGGTGAACTATATGATAATTGTGTTGTTTGGATAATCGCTACATATAAAACTGACTCTGCTAAAATAACGTAAAGGCACTTGTATGTTTCAACACGTTATTCCACCAACCTGACCAAGTAAAACACAATTAATGTGGTAAAATCAAACAGTTAAAAATTAAGCTTTGATTAGGCACTGTTGTTTCCTCCTTTAAGAGACATCAAGCTGTTACAAAAATTTGGAGATTAAATACATGCGTACAAAACCAAGTCAAACATATTATAAATTAATAATATAAAAATAGTTTTCTATTCAAATGAATTTCTATATTTCTCAATTAAAAATATGGGACATAAAATTTTTGAAATTTTTAAAATATACTCAAAATTTACAACATGTACTGTGTTACCACCTATGAAACACAGATACAGACACGGAAATTGAACACGGCATAGACACCGACACACCGACACTACTGTTAATTTGAGAAAATCACATAATTCAATATAATTATATGTATCGGGGTCTGTGTCAGTGTCGGATACGACACGTTCCTGACACCGGAACACGCCTAATCCGAGGAATGTATGTACTTCATTACCACGAAATGTATGATATTGTTTTAATGTGTTGTACACTACCTAGGAACCATTAGTCATGTTTTAATCTCGTCAATATCCTACATTATCGTGTATATACCAAAGAAATTTCTTTGTTTTGTACACTTTCTCACACATTGTTTTGCAGTAATTGCGTTTAAGTTTTCCAACTGATTTGTTGTTGGGTTACCTATGCTTTATTTTTTACTTGCTAATGAATTTGATGAAATGTATCAATTTTATATTAGGTCCAAGTTAAAACAGATTCTAACGTATGAGAGATTCTCAAATGATTTACTTCAAAAAAGCTGTAATATGATTATAGGTGTTTATCACATTAATTACCTTGAAAATATTTCAGGTGTAAGTAATTTAAACTTTGAAACTTTAGATTTTATTGTTTGGTCAAATGAATATGATAAGGATGAGAATTCTCTGAATTATAGGACAGAGAGGACCTCCTAAGAAAGAGAGATAAAGAAGAGATTTGATTAATTTCATTGACGATTATAAAAGAGAGAGTAAAAAGTCTTATATAGTAGACAATGCTATTCTAGATCCTTTCTAACAACTAGTGAGTCACTCATCTTTTAGAACTAATGAGTCATCACTTAATAGTAACCTAACGATTCCTCTTTTAATAATGATGCTTTTGGGCCTCCTTAACTCATTGGACTCAATCTTCGATTTCAATTCATTGCATCTCGTATCCTTGATCGTATCAGAATATGTTAACCAAAGAAGTATAATGTTTTTGGAAAAGAGTCAACATAGTTGGTTGAATGGGTAAATAGTTGTGGGGATGGAAATTATAGCTTGTTTCAAAATGTCATAATTTACCTAATTAAGATGACAAAAGTCAGAGATATATGCTCATAGTGAGTTAGCAGGAAACGTAAGCTAGCAAATGCTAAACCTAGATAGAAAAGAAATAAGTTTGCAAGCGACAATTTTAGTAATTTTCTGTTTTTGTTTCAGTTTGTTATTTTCTATAGTATTTTAATGTTTGTTATTTCCCTATTTAAGCTAAACAGATGTAGCCTAAGAAAAAACTTTTATTCTTTCAATAATATTTTAGAGAGTTTTCTCAATTTTCAGTGGATTCTCTATTTTCACAAGTTTAACGCTTGAAAACTTTTTTTTTTTACAATCTAGGTTTAGCGCTTGCTAAACTACGTTTCCGACTGCGTCAACAACTTGAATGTAACTTTAGTTATTCCTCGTATAATTCTAGACAACATCAGAGGAATCATATATTGAGTAGAGAAATTGCATTAAAGGTTCAAGAACAGAAACCGAATGATATTACAACTTAAAAGAGAAATTTAAACAAAAAACAAGATAGTCAAACCAAACTGAATGAAATAGCCCATAGTGTCTTTCTACTAAATTTATGAACTAGCAAAAGAGAATTTTAATTTGATCCAAGACTTGAATTTGAATAGGATTCAATTTCTCATCCCCACACACACAAATAATAGAACTAACCCTCTTTAATATTTGTCATCTACAGAAACCAAAATTGTAAACAAAAATGTTGCAAATTTTCCACAGTTTTAGAATGGTTGATAATTAATCCATTCTTCTGGTGTGTTGATAAAGTTCATACTGGCCATATTTTCCACAGTTTGTAAATCCAATTTCTTGGCCCAACTTACTCTCTTGGATGTATCAGCACCTGGTCCAAAATTGCTATACTCAGCATATGTACTTAGATCCCTGCAAAAAAAAATTATTTGAAAATGTGAAAGAAAGAAGACCTATTATTTTTTTTTTTGTTCAAGTAGTCTAATGAAGGTAGCTCATACATTTTAAATGTGAAGAACTACGGTGAACTCCGACGATGCATATATTCCCAACTAAGAAGGACATATCAACTTAATATTATTCTCTTGTAAAAAAATATCACAATCACAATTATCTCAACTTATTATTATGAGAAGGAAATGATCCAAAATTTTATTTTTCACAAAGTCTTTGTTAGTAAATTTTTCAAACACATTAGGAAAAACAAATGATAAATGATATAATGATATATGTTCCCTAGTGTTTTTTTTTACTGCAAAAATTATATTAAGGTCAAAAACAATAATACTTGAAAGCCACCTATACTGTGAGGAAGCCACTTTCTTTGTTCAAAAAAATTAAAATACATTTCTGTTTCGAAAATAAAATAAAAGTTATATTAAATGAAATGTATTTTGCATCCTTTTACAATTCCTGTAGTCCTAGTAAAGTTGTATGCTAATTTATATATGGTTAAACTATATATCAATAAATTTGTAAAGACAAAAACAAAACAAAAAACTATTAACTATATCATTTAGAGCATGGATCAATGTGATATCATAACAATATTGTATAGAAAAGGAGAACTTACTCACGACCATCAGGACTCCATGAATCCCAACCACTAGGTTCTACAATTTTGGTCATGTTGGTCTTGTAAAAAAGCACTCTTGCATAAGGTCTCCATGGTCTCCCTAAGTAAGTATTTGCATTTCCGAAGATATGACAATCTTTAAATACAAATCCATTTGTATCATTTGGACTCATTCTACCTTGTGCTGTTATAAAACCACCCCCAATAACTGATATTGAACACCTCTACAAAATTCAATAAACAAATTATTACACATTAAAACATTATTCTACAAGATAATGATTTTACATTGTGTGTAAAGAAACTGAGTGTGAGAAACTTTCATTAGTAGAGCAAAGAATCAAGTCTAGTTCAAAGGTCTAGGGCAAGATGGCTCAAGGAAGGCGACACAAATTCTAGTTTCGTTCTTATTTGTGTTAAAGCTAGAACGATGCTATGATGGCCTTAAAGGTGGAAGGTGAGTGGATCCAAGAACCTCTTTTCGTTAGAATGGCACCGGTGGAGCACTTCCGACGCCATGCATCCACTACAAGTTGGGAACGTCCGAAGTTGGATGGAGTGCCATTTCCAATGTTATTGGGAGAAGAAAATGAGATAAATACTCCATCCGGTCACATATATTTATAAATAAAAACCAACTTTTAGGATCATTGAATAACTAATGTATGACTTATATATAGACCGGATACATTAGTTATTTAATGAACCTAAAAAATTTGTTTTTTTGTTTATAAATGTGGTCGGAAGGAGTGGCTAATTTATCTTTACATTAAATAGTTCATAATTGATTCCCATATCACAAATAGGATTAATTTTTTTCTTTTCATTTTAGGATCAAACTATAAATTATTGACAAATTCAAGGACTCAATACCAATTCAATCCAAGACATCAAGTTAATTTCCAATTTGTGTACCTTAAATAAGGTGCTTCATTATCCTATGATATTATTCTATAAAACTCACTCTGCCATGTATAAATGGTCCAATGGAAAGGATGACTAAGGAATGTAACTTTGTTTATAAAACTTGCTTAAAGATACTATTGTTGGATATGTGAATGAACAGTTTCATAATCAACACATGCATGCCCTATTATATTGTGTACTACTTGTACCTCTTTACACGTATCTTCTCTAGGGTTTGCATTTCAAATTAAAATCTATTATATTGTGGGTAAGATCATTAACAAGGAAAATAAAATAGAGAAAATATTTACCTCAAACAAAGATTGGCCTGCACCAAATATAAAATCTACAGCACCTTGTATGGTACAAAGCTTGTAGTAGTGTCTTCCATTAGCATCATACAATGTGTCTTGATAGCCATAAAATGCAACTCTGAAAAAATGGACCTTGTCACCACTAACAGTTGTAGCTACTGCACGTAACTTTCGATTCCCATTTATAGGATTGTTGTATGAGTTCTGCACCACATTAGATACAAATTAGAAAAATGTTAACTATGGTACATTTGTTAATGAATCAAAGTTTGTTATTTTCAATGGAAAGTTTCCTCTTTTAAGTTTTTTTAAAACAAATACCCTAAAGACATTTGTTAGTGTGATCCAACAAATTATTACTCTATTGTCTCACAAAGTTATTGTTTTGACAAGAACTAATAAAAAAATACACACGAATTAATAAACACATTTAATTTTTTTTTTTAGCAATAGATAAAATGGTAATTATCATTAGAGAATCATACACACAATGGAGGAATTTGAGAATCATGCCCTCAAATAAACACTATTATGTTGGACTTAACAATTTCGACATTTTAAACAATTAAACTAGACTTGTGCATCTATAGTTAATTTTTGTAGTTATGAAAATAATGTCTTTTTTAAAACAATTATAAGAATTAAAAAATAAATAAATAGATAGGGGAATAATTAAGTGGAGAAAGTCATTTCTATTTGAGTAAGATGAGGTGTCATATAGTTACAAATCAATAAGTAAAAGATGTGGATGAAATTCCAAACCTTCCATGCAAGGTCCTACTAAATAAGCTAAACTCCTCTACCAAGACTCTAAAACCAAATACTACTATCAAGATAAAGTTTTTTTTAAATAGAACAAGACAAAATAATTTCGTTCAAAATATTCTTATTCTTAAAACGAAAAATATTGTTGTGTTGTGTGACAAACGAATTTCCCCCTAACATTCAAGATCAAATGCAATAAAAAAATTGCACGGATCAAATGCAATAAATTGGTCAAATAATATGTGATATTAGTCATATTTTCTTCAACTAATAGAAAACAATGCAAATTAGAAACACACTATTCACACAATAAAAAGTGGAGATTTTATTCTGTGGGATATACCACGCATTATGTTACCAAAAAAAATACCACGCATTAAAAACAGATGATTTACTAGACCAAAAAAAAACAGATGATATCACGTATTAAGGCATATTTGGAACAGGTTATTAAAAGGAACAAAAAATCACAATATTTAATAGATGATTTTGTTAGTTTTAATTTCTCATTGATATTTATTGACATTAGAAAATAATATAAGGCCTATATATAGCAACTTACGTAAAAAAAGGCTACATATAGCAACTATAAACAAAAAAATTGAATGCAATATTGAATAGGAGAAAAAAAAATCAAATAAGTCAATATAAAAACATTAAGTCATATAGCAAAATAAAACATTAAACCAAGATTTAAATGAAACACATGGTAAATCGCCAACAAAATTAAACCAAGATTTAAATGAAACACATGGTAAATCACCAACAAAAAAATATTAAAAACCTCAACGTAGATAATTTCTCACCCGGAAACTCATACATCTGACATGAATGTTGTCAGCCAATATTGAGAAGGTTGGACTTCTTTCAGGTCCATTGGGATCATACCACTCAACAATAGTTCGTCTTTTTCCAGCTCCCTTCAATATAATGTAAGATTTGTTCTGGGGGATCACAACTTTTTCCCTGAAATAACCACACAATATTATTACAAAGAAATCACTCTAAATCATGAGTATAAGGAGCTATGAAGCACAGATACAGACACAGACACCGGAAACTACAAAGACATTGATACACCAACACCGCTAATATTTTGAAAAGTTCACATAATTCATTGTATTTATATGTGTCAGTGTTATGTTGGTGTCAGACACGACACATGTCTGACACCAGGACACAGATAATCTAATGAGTGTTCGTGTTTCGTATATAAGGAGATATAAACACATCAATCATATATGCATAACAAAAATATTGAATAACTTTTATTCATTACCATGTAGAGTTGAATGATAAAAAATTGATTTCAAGGGTTTATTTGCATGCCCTTGGACTTGCCCTATAAGAAATAAAAAAACAAATTATTGAAACTTTGAGGAGAATTTAAATATTACCTATAGATACCAGCCTTAACCCTAATGGAAACCCAATTCTTGTTGTAAAATGGGATTGAATCAATAGCAGATTGAATGGAAGAGAAGTGTCCATTTCCTGATTGATCAACCACTATTGTGGAGAATGGAAATATTTTATTTCCAACTTTCCGGTAATATTGAGCATTGGTTTCTTCTACTCCCAACCCAACCAAGAGAAAGATAAATGGAACCAAGAACAAACGAAACATCATGGATTAGATAGAAAGAAAATTTGCACTTGTTGAGTATTTGTGTGAATATTTTGAGAGAAGGTTGAGAAAGTAAAAGGTTTGTGCAATTGTTGAGAATTTGTGTTTGTGCATAGTTTGTGTGTGTGTATTTATTGGCAAATTTCCAAGTGATTTGGAGAGAATGTTGACAAAGGAAATATTGTAATAATGTGGAATATTTGATTGGCAAAATGATTACAAATCTCTCAATCAGAGGGATCATTCTTTTAGTTTTTTTTTTTTTATGGGAAATAATTGTTGAGAATCAGTCCATATAATTTAATTATCAAACGTATTAACTTTTCTTTTTGTTCAACGTATTAACTTTTTTTAATGGTAAGTGTTAGTGATTTGTATAATAAAAATGTTAGTGTTTTGTTGTTAGATTAATTTTTTCTCCTTTATCCAACTCATAATCCAACATTTTTCACTCTAATTTAAATCAATTGAGCTACATTTATTTTAAGGAGTCATTAAGCTACCTAACCCTAAGCGTATTTTTTTCTTATTTCTTTGAATTACAAATATTAGTAAGTTAATTGTTCTGTTGATTTTTTTTTTTCTCCTTGTCAATATTAAACTTTGGATCTCAAACTCCTTAACAATTAGCACAAATTTTTTGTAAAAACCA
>Ga0228710_1006548_pt1 | contig 17596 bp, 7 predicted proteins | sample MedpolnodulmetaG_FD_177995 | JGI IMG/M metagenome (GOLD analysis project Ga0228710, IMG submission 177995) | Root nodule microbial communities from Medicago polymorpha collected in Santa Monica, California, United States - pink nodules | ecosystem: Host-associated > Plants > Roots > Nodule...
GATACTCATCTTATATATAGAATTTTAACCCTTCTTGAAACCATTATTTGTAACAAAATTTTGTTTAAATTTGAAAATAACAAGAAACAAACTTTATTTAAAAAAAAAAAAAACTTTGTTTAAAAAAAACAAACTTTAGTTTTCCAAATAGAAAACATTAATTAGTTTTATTGAAAAAGATAAGAAAATTGACAAAGAGTATAATTGATAAATCGTACCCTTAAAATACCAAAAAAACGGTTAAATAGGAACAGAAAATTCACCATAAAAAGACACTTAAAAAGGAACCGAAAGAGTATAAGCTATTCACAACTTATACATGTTAACCGTATTAATGTTAATTACCTATCCACTATTATTTTTTAAATTAATCCGCTTTTTTAACATATTAATCATGTTGCACCGGTGTATGACCCATTCTGATCTTGCACCGTAGACGGCACCCATGAACTAGTACCTTAGTGGAACCTAGTAATTAATGGCTTTGAGTGAGACAAATGTTTTACCGGGCTAAGTGAAGGTGTAACCACTCTCTCCTCCATGTCCAACATCATTTTTACCATGCCATAAATCAAACCCAAAATGAGAATTTTGACTCATAATTTATTACGAACCTTAGTTTAAGAGTTAACATCCACTTCAAAGACTTGCAAACTATCATTCCATTTAAACTCACCAAGCTTTGACGTAGACCCATCATATGATGGAATTTTTTATGCAACACAAGAACTACCACTTCTAGAATTTTTTATGCTTCCATGAATCGACTTCCCACTTTTCCGCCGGTAGATGCACCATTAAAGTGTGCTTTGACATGAAACACCATAATTTGAACTCATCCCTGGTCAGTTTGATATCAAACCACACTACAACCTCCTTAACAATGGATTCCATATCTTTGATGTTATTCTCAACAATAGAATCAATTTAACAGGTTTGTAGGAACATATGTCTTTTAAATTAAGACCTAACTCCCCCAAGACATCGACTTAACTTTTTCATTTAGATTTAACTCCTCCTATTTTTATATAAGTTTTGCAGTATACATTACACTTGCAAGTTTATAAATTTATTATTTGAATGTTTGTTATAATATTTGTCCATTAAATATGTTTTGGATGTTCATGAGTTTAGATAAGTTAAATAATTTAGTTTATAATTTTTCCTAATTGAATATTAAAGAACTTTGAGTACTTTTATTTTGTGTTAAAATAATATGATATTTTGCAAATCGATTTATTTTAGTTAAAATGTGGCATGGTTACGGGTATCTAGGTATCCAGAGGGTACATACATGTACAATATAGATGCTAATCATGGTTGTCAGGATCGAGATATAGATCGTGAGATCGTACGATCTCGCTCGCCACCAAGCTTCCATCGAGTTAGATCAAATTGAGGAATGGATAAGAAGGTAGAGGGTGCCACCGAAGCAGGAGATGAGGGTGGCGTTGATGAAGCAATAGAAGGGGGTCATGTTGCTTCCATGACAAAATTAGGGTTATTGAATGATTGAGCTTATTCTTTTTTGAACTCGGGTTTCTTAATAATGATCTTATTCTGTTTCGAACATGGGATTCTTAAGACTATTTTTTGTTTGAAAAGGGACTCTTAAAACTTGAGATGATAAAATAATTTTGATAAAAAATAATAATAAAAAATAACACAATAACTAATAGTGAAGTTAGTATTTTATTTTAATAAATGCTATATTTTATTATAACGGTAAAAATATAGTACTTCCTCCGATCCTTATTATAAAAAGAAAAACTAAAAAATAATCAAAATCAATGAAGTAATTAATTATTATAACTTTTTAACTATAGAGTGAATAAAAAAAGTTCTTCCTTTTAAATGGTACATAAACATGGATGGGTAATGTGTTAATATTGTTGTATGTACTACTGCAGACAAGGACCAAAATCCCGTCATTATTATTGACCTCAAATAGACGCAAAGATGATGCAAACCTTGCTCCAGAGGCTCAATCTTCTTCCCCACTTGTCTTATTATAGTGCTGCTTTAAAAATATTTATTTCATGTCTCTTATTTCAAAAAATAAATCATTCCAAGAGTAGCAACCATACATGTCAGATTAATTTGGCCTGGATACCATACCAAAGAGCATCAGGACCCCGCAGAACATGTGATACTTACTGATTGGGTTATATCATATGGGATCATTATCTTTAATTTTCCCTTGATTTGATGATGGTTTACAGGACATTTTACCGAAATTTCTTATTAAGAGCTGTCATGAATTAACAACCGTGGCCTCTCATTATGAGCAAACGCCAATATCTTATTAAATCATTTTTTCAACTAGTAGTAATTTATGAACTCCAGTAAATTACTTGTAGTATGTCACAAACTCACAATGCATTTGCCGTAACGGGGGATTTCTGAATACAGCTATGTTATTCGAACAAAGACTTTAATTTGACACAAAAATGGATATCCATCGTTAACCACATATAGTACTTTATGAGCCACTAAAATATATGCAATTAATCTTGACAAAAAAAAAGTATGCAATTAATCACTTATTTGACATAGTATTTCTCATTAGTTACCATTAAAATACTAGTCATTGACCACTTATTTAACACTTATAGCACGTCAAAAAAAAACACTTATAGTAATTTGTTGACCACTAAAATGCAAGTTATTAATCACTCAAAAGTACTTCTTTAGCCACTAAAATCTAGATATCTCATAAACCACTCAGCAAAGGACATTACATATGTCATGAGCAAGGTCAATAGAATCAATAAAACAAATATGAGGCCCAAGATAGCAATGGTTTAGCCGAATGGATCTTCAATAAACCTAAAAAGTGGAATGACTGTGTTGTGATTACGTAGCGACTTATTAGTTCTAGTCTTTTAGAAGATTGATAACTCATCAGTTTGTTATGAATAGATTAGAAATGATCTAAAATACTATAGTCTATATAAGATCTTGTAGTTTCTCAAGATATAATCATCAATGAAATTAAGTCTATTTCCCTCATCTTAAATTCTCATGAGGTTTTTCTATGGCCTTCCAAATCAAAGTGAGTTTGTTTGTACTTTGTTCGGAAAAAGTAACAAATTTTAGTTAGGCTACAAACATTTCAAGGGAGATTAAAACAACACCAGAGAATAAGAAACAAACAGATAATTCCAATACAGCTTCAAATATTGTATGATTAATTCAATAGAATTTTGGTAGCATAAAACAATGCCTTAAAAAAAGTATCATGAGTTCATAATAAATGGGACAAATTCATCTTGATGGGGATTAATTCCTCAATAATGAAATAAATTTTAAAAAATTATGCTTTCTAGCTCAGTGTCAACCACAAACTTGTTTTAAATTGCCTTTTATCATTTTGATTGTATGTTAGGTGTAGAAAGGAAATAGAGAAAAATGAAGTTTCTGGTTTGGGCCTCATACGATCCTTTTGTTTGGTGTAAACTGGATCTTGATCCAAGAAAGAAAAAAACTTAAAGCTATGAGAAAAAAATAAAAAATTGTGGGGTGAGAGAGGCTCGAACTCTCGACCTCAGGATTACTCAGAAGCTATGAGACCTACGCGCTAGCCAACTGCGCCACCACCCCTTCATGTTTCTTCAGACAATAAACTAATATCTATTTATAATTCATAATTTGTAATAGTTTTTTCCAATTGGATTATTTTAACAAAAGTTATCTGCTTTTTTAGAAGACATGAATTATCATGTTACAAGCTATTTTTTTCATCCTTTATATCTAATCCTAGCTAACAATCTTATCCTAATTGCAAAACCCTAATTCTAAATTTTTGGCTCCACATTTGAAATTTTTTGAATTACAACTTCCTTCCTGCCACATTTACTTAAATTGTCTTGGTTTAATATAACTATCCAACTTACTAGGACATTTAATTTTATTCTGTTTTCCATGCAAAAGAAAACCTAACAGCTGATGTGTGCCTCTTTGCTATATATACGACTGCTCTTATTCAATGAACACTACACCTTGCTCTGGCCTTTGGTATTTCGATCAAGACATGGCTAACATAGACATGGAAACATTCCTATCATACCATTCTCTTACTGGTGAGAATAACACGTTCAAATTAACTGTATTTTAATTCATATTTCACAAACGTTTTCTGATTTGATATATTATTATTTTGCAGTGCCATTGATTCCCAACCCCGTTACTGAAATTGATAAGTTGGTTAATGAGCTACGTCGGAAATACCGAACCTATGTCGTTGAATTTGACCTGGAGCATGTAAGTTAGTTAATTTGTCATGTAATTTTTTCCTCTTCGTGTTTATGTGGTTCTTACGTAAGGGTTTTTCATCAATAACCAGGGTGTTGTTCTTAATCCGAACATGTTCGCCCATGACTTCGGTGACCAGATCGATCGTATGGCTACGTTGGTTGATAGTAACAATAATCAATTTAAGGTTTACGTTGAGAAGCACATAAGTGGCATCTACCTGACTAGGGGATGGTGTGCGCTGCATGATTTCTACAAGCTTTCGTTGGGTGCTTGGGTAACAATGTTGTTTGTTGGGAATGGTTTGAAATAAGCTTGAAGGATAAGGTTGGGAAGAAAATACGTAATCCCTTTTTTTCTCCATTAATGAACTTTGTTATTGACCGTTCTTGGCTTCCTTTCCAAATAGGTTGAGTGGTTAAGTTTTTCTCGGACTTATGTTTTTTCTTTCTTCTGTTTTTCTAGATATGTTCGTGTTGTTGTTAGCGGTACTATCCACAATGCAGGGGCCTTTGACAAATTTCCTTGCTGCTCAATTCTGATGTTCATCTATGTGAATTTTTTCCAATTGGTATGTGCAGTTTATTATCCGGGGTTCAGACCTTAGCATGTTCAACACAGTTGTTGTCTGTTAACAACATTTATCATACCTATTAAAAATAATGGTATACAACATAATGGTTTATTTTTAATAGGTATGATACAGTTGTTGTCTGTTAACAACATGTATCATACCATAGCTATGAGCACGTCTCTGCGGGTAGTTGATAAATCTGCGTTGCTGGCCAAACCATTATATTGCTGATTTGAGACTTACTGATATCACATTTACATTATTGCTTTGTTATGGTATCATTTAATCAATTCTGCGTGTGTTGCGTGTACATTATTGCGTTTCTTCGGTATAACCAAGAGAGTTATCAACAACAATTTTTATATTTCAACCGTTCGTATTACGCTATCTTAAACTGAACAAACGTAATATGTGATTATATTTTACTCGATCAACTTACAATATGAAATAAATTATGTATATCAGTTAGATCACTATTTTATGTCCCAAAATTATATGACCAGTGCGGCAGCACGGATAGACGATCTAGTTGGAAAGCACTTTTATTTTCTTTTTAACCTTCCAATTCTTAAGAGAATAAGGACTTAGTAATTTGAAGTTCCACGGCGAGGTAATAATAAAGAAACTCTTTCAAGCACACAATAAAAAAAATCACAAATACTAATCAATAAACAAAAAGGTTTTTTTAATGTATATTATTTAAATTTGGAAGTTTCTAAATTTACATATTCGTATATTTAAGTTTTCCTAGTTGTAAGACAATTTCATACGAACCAAATAAAGAAATCTGTTAAGTGAACGAATAGGGTTGTAAGCGATTTAAGGTATCACAAAAAATGAGCTTCTTTTCCTAGTTGTAAGACAATTAATTGTTTGATCATAAATTAAATTAAGGTATCTGTTAAATGAGAAGAAATCCTGGATTTTTGACAAAAAAAAAAATAAAATTAAAATCTTGTAAATAACATCAATAACATTAAAATACAACTTCAAGCTAATATCAATTTTTTTAGCTACTTAAAAAGAGTTATCCTTCATCCCCGTGAGCTTAGCTCAGTTGGTAGGGATATTGCATATTATATGCAGGGGCCGGAGTTCGAACCCCGGACACCCCACTTCTTCCAATTTAATTGTGTGAGCTCTAGCCACTAGGTTACTTAAAAAAAAAAAAAAAAAGAGCTATCCTTCTAACACATTTTAAAGCAAATTCATCAACCAAATATTCATATTGTATATTCTCCAAAACATCATTCTCTTTCTCTATCAATGTCAATCCATTAAACATTTCTTTGTAACATGGTTAACCGCAAGTAGGACTTCAACAACTTCAATTTTTAAAAACTTTTTTCTACATAAGCAATTGTCACGTGATAGTCCATAAAATTCTATATGCAATACTACATCCTTTCCTAAATATAAGATTTTTTTGAAAATTTTTTTGTCTCTTTTTGTAAGACCCTTTTGTTATTTTCAAGTACATTACTTAATTCTTTACCAACACACCCCTATTTATTTTATATCTTTTTTTTCTATCAACGTTAAATATTATGTTGAAAACATACACCAACTCTCTCTCTTAAAGGATAAAATTGTAACAACATTAGCAATTAAAAACAAATTTATTACCACTTTCAATTTTCTTAATTTCCGTTATTTTTTTAAAAGGACCCTATAATTAGGGAAGGAGGTAGTAATAATTATATGAGTCTTGTTAACTTGTGCCCTAAGGGCACAAGATAAGGATCTAAAAATAGAATTAAAAAATAAATGTTGCATTGAAAAGATAAGTTTTTAAGCTTTTAAGATTATGAATGCACAATTTCCAAGATTAAATTTCTACATTTAACTTCTTATCTTGTGCCCTTAGGGTACAAGTTAACATTTAATTAGAAAAACAATTGAAGCCTGTTAAAACAATCAATATATACTTATTAGGAAAACATGTATATATTTATTGTAAAACAGGAATCGTTAAAGCTAATATGACTTCTACTTTAGGATCCTTCTCTTCAGCTTCCTGTGTAGTACTACTACTAGTAATTCCTAATTAAGAAATATGCATGCATGTAACTTAGCGGATAGGATAATTAAAGGCAAAGATAGACATGGTAGCCATATATTGGGAGTTACTCCTAACTTGAAAACATGGGCATATATACACTGAATTATTTCGGTCAAGAAGGTAACACCTTCCCCAACTTATCTACCACGCTAGCTCTATTAAAAACTATCATAAATTCCACCGAACATTAATTCAAGGGGAAAATATGCGCATTATAGGCAGAGAGACTAGTTCTTTGTGTTTTCTTGTTGTGATAATTATGGAGTACATGCAACTGAGTCAAAGCTTGAAGTTACTACAAAATAATTAAATATTTAAGACGTATCATTGGTGTTTCTTAATTAATGTTTCCCTACATCACATGATATAAGTTATTTTAAAAGAAAATATCATATTTTATATATCATTTTACATCATCAATATTGTATTCTAACACTTTATTTACCACCACTCTTTTTTAATTCTATAGTAATTTCTCTTCTCATATTGTATTCTAACTTGTTGATATAATCATCGTGAATTATTGGATCATTTTAGGGCATAGTTATTGTTGCAGGTATGGTGTTAAATGAAGGTTTCTCTATTTGTGCAAGGTTAATACAAAATCTATTATAATATTGCATGTAGTGGAATAATCAAATAGGTTTCTTTTTAGAGGTACATTCAATCAAATTGCACCAAGTAGATAATTTAAGTAGATCATTTAGATAAGTTTTATGAGCTAGCCTAAAAAGGTTGTATCATGATCTAGTTTAATTAGATGTATGTGTAAAAAGTTTTGAATGATCGATATACAAATTAAATAATTCATGTGTTATATACTAAAGTAATTTATATTATGAGACTAGGGTCTAAGGGGAGAGTCTGAGTTTGAATTTATGTGGTTTAGTACGTTTTTTTTTGTTTTGAATAATTATGTGGTTTAGTACGTAATACGTTAGATTCGTGGGACCTGCTCAATCGTTATTATATTTACTTATTATTTATTTATTTATCTAACCTAAGGTTCTTGTCTCCAAAATTGGAATCATGCCATGCTTAATCCAGAGGTGAATGCACCATCACAAGTGTCGGGAGCTGTCTTTGCGACTATCGGGAATTTAGGCCATTGTAAGCGGACACCAAGCAAATATTTATTAATTTCAAGTCTCTGTAGAACTCACTTTAAAAATTAAATGGAACAGCATTCCACGTGAATAAAACCTTAGTATTGTTTATGTTTAAGATTACATCAATCGATAGTTTTGTTCTCGTGATTTTAGGTTATGGATGGCCATTTAAGATTTAATACTAGGTGCGTAGATTAATCAAAGCTGTGTATTTCACAGGTGCAATGTACCTGACCTATATGAAGATTGAATGGACAAGATAATTGTGTTTTTTTTCGGAGAAGATAATTGTTGTTGAATGGTAAATTATCAGCTTAATATTTTTTTTTTTATATATCAAAGACACTTAATTTGGTATGGCCTAGGAGGTAACAAAAAACTAAACTAAAATATATATACCCTAGACGACCTGAATTAATTAATGGGTCAAATTGTATAATGTTTGTAACATAAAGAACCAAATAGACTTGAGGGACTAAAATGAAATTTAAAAATAACTTAAGGGACCAAGAATTTAGTCAAGAAAAATCAGATGAAAACCTAAAATAAAGTACTAAAAATACAATTCAACTTATAGTAGGGAAAATTACACACATTTCCTCTAAGGTCAATTGAAGGTTGAAATATAGAACTAATAGTTATGAGATAAGTTAGTAACATGGTAAAAAGAGTAGTTTAGTTTCTTTCAAGTGAAGAAAGTGTGATTTAAATTTCTTTCAAAAAAGAGTAGTGTAATTTACTCATAAAGATTGTCATTGGAGCATCACCTTTTTTTTCATAAAAAATGTCAATATAATAGAATTTATGCACACATATAAACAATTTTTTTTTTTTTTACAAAATAATATGGTTTTGTTTCCTCTAAATATATGTGTGCATAAATTCTATCATAATGACTTTTTTTGTTAATTATATATGATGTCTTGAACTTCAAATATTTGGTCTAATGATAAAAAGATAAACCTTATCAGAGATTCTGAGTTTGAATTGGACTGCGACAATATCCTTCTCCTTAATTTATTATTATTATTTTTTTTATGTTTTGATTGTGAGTTTTAACACAGTTTTTTTTTTCATATGTTTTGATTTTGAGTTTTAACACAGTCTTCATTTAGGGACATATTCTTGTTATATTTGAAATTTTAGTCTACAAATGGATGCACACCGAATTCACGACAGTAGTTTCTCTTGTGAATCAGTTGATGTAATCAGTGACCAATAAGCAGTTTTTCATCCATTGTATACATAAATCAATCGAATTCAATATACATCCAAAAATAATGATAAAAATGAAGTGTCATTTTTATTTTATGTTCTTGCTTTTTGATTGAAATTAAACTTCAAAATTGACTCATCAATTCCAAATGGAACTCATACATTGCGCAATCACTTTGTTTTATTTTATTTTATTTACAAGCAAATATAGTTTTAAACGGGTGCACAGGGGTTAAACGTGTTTCGTCTCTCTATATATCACTTTTGTTTTGAAATTTGCTTCAAACTTTCGTCTCCACATTTTTTGCTATAAATATTAGTCATTAGTTTTAACTATAGTAACTATATATCGATTTTGTTTTGAAATTTGCTTCAAACTTTCGTCTCCACATTTTTTGCTATAAATATTAGTCATTAGTTTTAACTATAATAACACATGTCTAAAAAAAAAAATATGCGGTAAATTTAAGGTGACCTCGATGGTCTAAAAAAAGCACATAATCAAATCAATAGGTTACCCTTGCCACATGGACTTTTGTTAGACGGATGCATGTCTCCATAATTTAAAGTGATAACGAAAATTACATTATATATAGGAATGAAAGTTTGAAGCAAATTTTGGTATAAACTATGTAATTTGAACCGCCATAGTTAACATGATATACAACCATAAAAATAAGGATTATTTATGCATCTATTAGTAATAAAAGACATACATCATCGTTGACGTATGTCTCTTACTACTCTTTTTTGTCATAGATCCATCCTTGTCGGTAATCTTTCATGGAACGAATACACGAACAAAGTCATTTTGGATGAAATTGACGATTAAAACAATTTGAATTGGATTGGTTTATTCAATTTTTTATCGAAGAATGATTATGTATTTTTGATCAAGAAATTTAGTGAGTTGTGTCTCAAATGCTCATCAAGATCGAAGAATACTTCAAAATTGAGAAAACATTCGCATAAACATGTAGAGATTAGATTCTCAACGTCTGTAAAGAAATTTGAATCGACACCTTAGAAATATGCTTATTTCTATTTTTATTAGTCTCTATATAATAAAACAATTTTCATCCTAGGTCACATATTTTCTATTCATATATATCCATATCAGCATCAAATAAATCCACATGGTATATGCTTACTTTGACTAGGCAAATAATGACAAATGAAGGACAAAAATATAAAACAATTATACTTAGGGGGCAAAAGAGTGCATATTTTTTCTTCAAAACCCAAAATTAAAACTACATTTTCCACCACAAAAAGAGTATGAGTGTAGTAGCTTATATGTTACTAAAAAGGGCAAGATTCTTGTCTAGTTTATCGCAAGTCATGACTTTTTAATATTCTACTACAGCTATGTTTGTGAGATCACTATCAGCAAAAAAAAAAATTGAAAATCTAGAGTGAGACTACGGCCTTATCCCATCTTGCAACATAACATTTTAAAAAAGTTAACAAGTGTTTCCCAAAACTCTTTTAAGTATTTAAGATTGAAAAATTATTTTTTAAAAAATGATATTATAATTTTCAATGCATTAAATTTATAATTTTTCATAAAAATTATAAGGTTTTTAAAAAGTGATACAACGACACTCGTTAACATTTCTTTTAAAAAAATATAACGTTTTACCTATGTTATAATATGTATTCAAATATTTTTCAATAAATACTAATATATATGTACTCCAATTTTATTTCGTATTAAAGTATTTGAGTTTTTTTATTAACAATAATTATTACTATACTTTCACTTCATATGCAAGAAATAGTAAATTTTCTTATCAATTATGACTTTGGGTACGATATTTTTAGAAATATACATTTTTTTATTTGAAGAAATCAAACTACTCTATCAAAATTAGCATAAGGGAGACCTTAAGAGAAATAAGTTAAAGGTCTCAGGTCAACAATATCAAACCAACTCAAATGAGTTACAAATATAAAATAAGTTTTCTAAAAGACTTTAAGTTTCATTTTCTTTAATATAATAAAACAATCAAATATAAATTAAGTGTTGGATCACGAGGGGAGTCCAGAGGATCAACCACATCTAGACAAAGCAACCTCATCCAGGCAAATACTCAAAACCTTAAGGCAACGAGTTTACGAGTCTTTTTACTTATAAACTATTCAATCTCCACTTTTATATCCGATGTGCGACATATAACTCATACTTGCATACAACAATCTCTCCCTCAAGTGCGAGTCCATCAATTTATCATGCTCACCCCTTCTCAAGCGGAAGCCTTTTTCTATCTGATGTGAGACATATAACTCACACTTGCACACAACAATCCCCCCTTTAAGTGAGTCCATCAATTTATCATGCTCACCCCTCCTCAAGAAGAAGCTCTTTCATCCGTGCACAATTGCTTGTATTGTGTGGTCGCTTCAAACACTGTGAAACCCGTCGCTTGGATACCAGGCCAAAAAAACTTTCGACACAATGAGTCGGTTGAACCTTTCGTCGAACCTCAGCTTTGATACCATTGTTGGGTCACGAGGGGAGCCAGAAGATCACTCACATCCAGGCAAAACAATCACACAAGTGAGAGAGACACCACACTCTTATCCAAAACCTCAAGACAATGAGTTTATATGTTATTTCATTTGTAAAGTGTTCAACCTTCACTTTTTTTATTAGATGCGAGACATGTATTGCACACAACATTAAGTTCCTAAAATTAATATGATTTTACAATCAATATAAACTAAATCAGAATTGTTAGGATTTCACAATCAAATATTTAAAAGCTTTTAATCAAACAAACTAAATGACTTTAAGTTTCGTTTTCCTTGATTAATAAAATGTATCAACAAGCACATACATACTTCAATTGGATCCAGATTTCAATCTATTAATAACAAAATAAATTAACCACACAAAACAAAAACAAATTTAAAAAAATGACTAAGTTGTAACAATCTATCCAATTGAAGCAGTACTAATCTGAAACGCAATGGGCTGTGAAAATAACCTTTGCATGTAACGAAACGCAGTGGCGTATGGTAGTTGCCAAGTCATCATGCAATACAGGTGGAATGTAGTAGTAATCCATCACACACAGAGTATGTTCGGTCACGTGCTAAGGTGTTGATGTTTGGGTTAACATCACGTGCTTCCTCGGATACCTCTAGAAATATTCATTTCATTTTTCATTAATTCATAAACTCCAATTGAATGTGTGCCAGTTGTGTATCTATTCATCCATACGCTCTTCCCCATAAAATTTACACACCATTCCAGTCTGTCACCCCTCTCAACGTCTCTCTCCATAATTTCACCCATCTTCTTCCAATTCTACCCTCAATGTCCCATTCATATTTCATTGCACTTATCCATTCATAAGGGTAGTTTTGACAATTACACAACCTAAAACCCATGTTTGAAATGATCCAACTGGCCAAAGCTGTCATGCTTTTGTCACATAGCTACCCCCACAAAAACCTTCACTTATTTCCACAAAGGTTTACACTTTCTTCTTCTGCCTTGTCTCTCTAAGACATATCTCTATTACATCACTCCCCCACCTAACTACACTCACTTGCTTCTCACGCCTCTTCAAAAATAGTTAAAATACACATTCAATATCTGCGCGTGTAAAACAATTGAGGTTATTCACGTGTGAATGTTTAAAAAAACAGTGTCCCTCCCTCTTTATCTTGCTTACTGGACAAGCCGTGGCTCGTAAATGCCAGTGAGGCTAACCACTTCCCACGCATAAAAGTCACTCTTTAATTACTCACTCTTTCTCACCAAGCTTCAATATATATTAGTACAATTTTCCACAGTTAAAAATTTTAATCAATAAAAAATACCCCACCTGGGCTACCACTATATAAACCTCTCTTCACACAACCTCAAATCACACAATCTTCTTACATTACATTTCCCATCAAAACACCCGTTGCATTTTTAGTTCACAATTTGAAAGAAAAATGGCTTCTAATTTTCAACCACTTCTTAAATTCTTTCTACTTATCTCAATTTTTTACCTTTCTTCAGCTGCTAGAAACTTGAACGAACTTGTTCAAGATCAATCTCAGCTTCTTCATTACCACAACGGTCCATTACTCTATGGTAAAATCTCAGTTAATTTAATATGGTATGGTAACTTCAAACCATCACAAAAAGCTATAATCACTGATTTTTTCACCTCACTTTCTTCACCATCTTCAAAACCAAACCAACCTTCAGTTTCAGCATGGTGGAAAACCACTGAAAAATACTACCATCTCACCTCAAAGAAAAAATCAACACAGCTTTCACTTTCTCTAAACAAGCAAATTCTTGATGATAATTACTCATTAGGAAAATCCTTAACAAACAAAAACATTATCCAATTAGCTTCCAAAGGTGAACACAAAGATTCAATCAACGTTGTACTAACATCCTCCGATGTTTCTGTAGAACGTTTTTGTATGGACCGATGTGGTTCACACGGTTCTTCTTCTTCAATGGAATCCAGAAAAGGCAAGGTTGCAAAATTTGCTTACATTTGGGTTGGAAACTCTGAAACACAGTGTCCAGGTCTATGTGCTTGGCCATTTCACCAACCAATTTACGGTCCACAAAGCCCACCATTGGTTGCACCAAACAACGATGTAGGGCTTGATGGAATGGTGATAAACTTGGCTAGTCTTTTAGCTGGAACTGCAACAAACCCTTTTGGAAATGGTTACTTTCAAGGTCCTTCTGAAGCTCCTCTTGAAGCTGCTTCAGCTTGTCCTGGTGTTTATGGTAAAGGTGCTTACCCTGGTTATGCTGGTGATTTGCTTCTTGATTCTACTACTGGTGCTAGTTTCAATGCTCATGGTGATAATGGAAGGAAGTATCTTCTTCCTGCTTTGTATGATCCTTCTACATTATCTTGCTCAACCCTTGTTTGAACAACTTAGTTACTTTCCACTGGCAGTGTAGAATGTTGTTGTACAAATAAGAAATTATGTAGGATTAATTCATTTTATTTTTTTATAATTTTTTGATTATGCGGATTTTGTAATGATAAACAAGCAAATGTACTTTTGTTTGCTTTTTTTAAAATATATTGGTATTTCTAGTAGATTATTAACTCTGGTTTCAAATTTGATTTTAATTTTATGTCTGTTTGTGGATTCTAGATTGGGTCCAATGCTTTATTAACAACACTTGTCGAGTTTCTAGTATTGGTTCTTAATTACTGTTTGGTCCAAGTGGGAATTGGAATACCTCATTGCAAGATAACAATGTTCTTCTCTGTTTAAAATAGTGTTTTTTGTGCCAAAGTGAGGAATCTCGAAGCAATAAGAAATTATCACCACTTGGACAAGTAGTGAAGTGATCAGAATTAATCCTCTTTCAAGGCATGGTTTAGATAAATCCTTCATAATAATTTCTTGATGGTAAAAAATTTAGTAGTAATATGTTTAATAGGATTGAATCACGGATATCTTGATGTCCCAATTCAAACAAGTAGGCTACCCTTTCGGGACAATATTCCTGATTCCGTGAATGATGCCTTTCTCTCTTTTTCTTTTTTTTCCATCAAGTGAGTGAATAATAGCTTTCTAGAAGAAAAATCTAATTCATTCCATTAAAAATAAAAGTATCAATATAAGAAGGCACATAAAAAACGTTGTATATAATAACCGTTACAAAGTCATGACTCATGAGCAACATATTAGCCTCCCTAAAAAATCAAACATAAGAGTTGTTAAAGGAAAAAGTTAACTACTTAGAAAAAGTTAAAGGAGTAGACAACATGACTTTTTTAGGAAAAGAATTGGAGTCGTCAATTCAGAATATAACTCAGTCTTGAACAAAGAAAAATTAGATCTTCCGCTATCAACTTGAGGATTAATTTCATAGCTTTACTAAAACATTGGGATGTCTACTAAGGGTCAAAGATTTTAATAACAATAGGTTAGAAAACAAATATATATACATACTGCAAATTTTTTGACATGCATAATACTTTGAAATAGTAAGCAGGTCAATATCTATACATATGTATTATTCAAAAAAATATCTATACAAATGTATGAATATGATCATGTCATTTACATAAAATACATCAATCATGAAATTTCCTTATAGCTAGTACTAGCATTACTATTTCAAGAAGGAATCGTATCCTTGGTTTAATAAACCCCCTCTCACAAAATTTAATTACAATTATATACAACAATTTAAACAAAGTTTTTTTTGGAACACTTGTTAACATTTTTTTTTATAACATAAATTAAAACGGATCTTTCTACCAAGCCCTCTTTGGAACAATGTCCAAATGGGCACAAACGCACGAATACATAGAAGCTTACAATTGGAGCTTCACAAAAATCACGTCATGAGTGCATTGGGAAGTGAGAAGCATGATGCAAACTTCAATCCAAAGGTGCAGATTCGCTCCTATGATTGGAGAATCCAGTGAAATTTAAGCCATTTATTTTCCACTACTTCATGTGGGACCCTCAATATTGAAGTAATTGAATGGTATTAATGTTCACTGCACTCTCTCCATTAAAAATTTCACCGGAGGGATCTGCACCCCCGATCCAAACACTCACCAAGTAGAGTACTAATTGAATTACTATAACAAAAAAGTAAGCATACCAGTATTCCATAAATCAAAAGAAATCAAAGAGGCTTGCTGCGTACATGAAGACTAGTATAGGTTGTTCTCTCCTTGTCTCGCACACATTGACCGTGTTTGCAATTAGCTGGCTATAAGATACTACATGTATATTAGCAATAATAAGTAATAACAACCAATAAATAACACGGTTGATACATAATGAAAGCGTGCCGCACAATCCAATGCAATTTGATTAGTATTAGTACATGGTCCTAAGAATTTAGAAAAAGCAACGCGTTATCAAAGCTTGGTGGTACCTCACTGGCTCACTCTAGTCTATTATCCCACTTAATTTGACTTCTTCAGATACACTCTCACCCACTAATACACTCTCTTCCTTTTAGGAGGCTCTTTCCTACTTTCCTTCCATTTTCTTTTCAACTTTCCAAATCCCCTTTAAATACCATCGACCACGTTTCTTTTTCCATAACCTCAATTACATTTCATTTACACCTACACATTTGCTTAGCTTTCCTCTATATTACAATTTACCAGTACAAATATAGTTAGCACTAATGACTTCTTCAATGCCTTTGAGTGTTCTACTAAGCCTATTTCTCTTGATTTCTCTACTCCATTTGAGCTCAGCAGCAAGAAAACTAACACAAAATGACCAACAATTAAAGTTCGAATACCACAAAGGCCCTCTTCTCACCGGCAAAATCTCCATCAATCTCATATGGTACGGTAAATTCAATCCATCCCAACGAGCCATAATCTCCGATTTCATCACTTCAATTTCCTCACCCACCATCAAACCCCAACCATCCGTCGCTACGTGGTGGAAATTAACGGACAAATACTACCATCTCGCAAACTCACAAAACCTCATCCTCAGAATAGGTTCACACATCCTTGATCAAAATTACTCATTCGGAAAATCACTCACCAATGATCAAATCATAAAGCTAGCATCCAAAGGCTCGCAGAGAAACGCCATCAACGTGGTTCTCACTTCGGCTGACGTGGTAGTTGATGGGTTTTGCTCTAGTAGATGTGGGACACATGGTTCTTCAGTAGACCATAAATTTGCTTACGTGTGGGTGGGTAACTCAGAGACACAATGTCCAGGTCAATGCGCGTGGCCCTTTCACCAACCTATTTATGGACCTCAAAGCCCACCATTAGTTGCACCAAATAACGATGTGGGCCTTGACGGCATGGTGATTAACGTGGCTAGTTTATTGGCTGGGGCCGTGACGAACCCATTTGATAATGGGTACTATCAAGGCCCTAAAGAAGCACCTCTTGAAGCTGGTTCGGCTTGTACTGGAGAGTTTGGTAAAGGGGCTTACCCTGGCTATGCTGGGAACCTCTTGGTGGATCGAACAAGTGGTGCAAGTTATAACGCTAATGGCGTCAATGGAAGAAAATATTTGTTGCCCGCACTCTTTGACCCGACAACCTCGGTTTGTTCTACTCTAGTATAACAAAAACATGGTACTCGAATCCTCTCCACGGAGCATCAAAATCATGCCTCGTGTTCCTTCCTCTTCCTCATTGCTTGCTTGCTTTATTCAACATTTCCAAGTCAATCAACATAGTTCATGTACATGTGCTTGCCTAATAGGAAAATCACTATATACTCTTATTTTATTTATTTAATTTCGGTGAAAATATACTTTTTATTTGTTTTGGATTAGTATTCTTTGTTATATCAATGAATAAAATGTGAGAATTTTGGTGTATCATTATATATCAACACTTGTGAGTTTCTGGTATTGAGGGGCAATTGGGATACCTAATAGTACTAGTA
>Ga0228710_1006550_pt1 | contig 17589 bp, 17 predicted proteins | sample MedpolnodulmetaG_FD_177995 | JGI IMG/M metagenome (GOLD analysis project Ga0228710, IMG submission 177995) | Root nodule microbial communities from Medicago polymorpha collected in Santa Monica, California, United States - pink nodules | ecosystem: Host-associated > Plants > Roots > Nodule...
TCGTTATGCAGCGTCAGCCATAACAACGTCAAAACGGCATCGTCGATCTTGTCCTCATCGATCTCCATGAACCGACGTTACCACGCGCGGCACCCAAAATCCTGCGGCCCTGCTCGGATGGATACGTTGAATGTGACGGGCTGCACAGGCAATCCCACCAACACTACGGCGCCCCCGGGACGAACGATGTCAAAAATGGCACCAAAAGCATTTGGATTGCCGCTTGCCTCAAAAGCGATGTCGGCACCCCAACCTTCAGTCTCGATCAGGATAGAAGACTGAAAACGTCCATCCGCAGCATTGACGGGATAGATACCTTGGTAACGACCCGCAATTGCAAGCTTCTCGGGGCTAAAGTCGGAAACGTAAACTCGGCTACAGCCTCCTGCCAGTGCAGCGATCGCGGTCATGATGCCTATAGGACCACAACCAATAACTGCTGCCACATCGCCAGGAACTATCCGGGCTCGCGCAGCCGCCTGAAGGCCTATCGCAAATGGTTCAACCATCGCGCCCTCGGCAAAGGAGACTGAGCTGGGAAGCTTGTAGGTGAAGGCTGCAGGGTGAGCGATAAGGGGCGTCAGAACTCCATGTACAGGAGGAGTGGCCCAGAACACAACGGATAGGTCAACATTGTAACGGCCGAGTTTTGATGCACGCGAAGACAGATCGGGAACGCCCGGCTCCATACACACGCGATCACCGGCGACAAAGTTTTCAACATCCGATCCAACTTCTACGACCGTGCCAGATGCCTCGTGTCCGAGTACCATTGGCTCATTCAATCGGAAGCTGCCAATGCCGCCATGAGTATAGTAATGAACGTCACTTCCACAAATCCCGACCGTGTGGATCGCAACCATTACGTCGTGGGGCCCCAGATTCAAGGGAAGGTCTATTTCTCTGAGAGATAACTCGCCTTGCCTACAATCAGTGCCTTCATGGCATTGTACTTTCTATCTGCATGAACCGTTGAGCTGCATCGATCAGGACTGCGGCAAATTACTCTCTGAACGGACTAACAGCCCATCCAGCCGCGATTAGTTACAATCAGGTGCGGAGGTAAAGATATGCGGTGTCGCATTTTTCTGCTTTCAATCCGCAACCCGAGCAGAACGAAATTGGGCTACAGGGGAACCTCACGATGTCGTTTTTGGTCATCTGGTCTTCTTTCATGTGACCACAGCCTGATAACGATCGGCCAGTCCAGCACGCGTCGACAAAGATGGAGTATCACTCCATCTTTGTATCATGTAAATGAACTTTTGTTCCACTTACAGCAAAATTGCATCGCTGGTTCGCGTTCGATCGCTTCGGCTGAGCCGATTAGCGGTCGTTCTGCGCGATGGTCGCTGCAGACACAAGGACCTCGATAACGAAGAGCTGGGTGAAAGCGGGCGTCAGCGAACCGCCAGTGAGGGGAGATTCAATTGAAGCAGCTAGCAGCATCAAATCTGCGGCGCCAACTAGAGGGCTTTCTGGGCGGCTGGTTATTGCGGCGGTGAAGGCACCAGCACTATGGGCTCGACGAAGTGCAGTAACTGTATCTCTCGTCAGGCCAGTTTCTGATATGGCGATTGCCACACAGTTTCCATCTAGACCGTGAGCGATCTCGGCCCCAAAGGTGGGGTCACTGATCGCGAAGGCGTGTATATTGAGTCGTAGAAGTCGGGCAGCAAGTAGAGTCGCAAGGATGCCGGAAAACCCCGCACCGTAGACATCGACTCGTTTCGCTTTCAATAGCCGCGTCGCCAAAGTCTGAACGTCGCCAAAATTAAGAAGCGATCTGTTTTCCTGGATAGCAGCAATGAGATTGTCACCTAGTTGATCGGACAACTTGCGACTGGTATCAGGCTCCGCCGACCTTATTGGCCTTGTCGCCAGCTCACCCGCTAGCGCAAGCTTGAAATCTTGAAATCCATCGAAACCAACCGTTCGGCAAAACCTAATGACGCTCGCCTGCCCACTTTTTGAGGACGAGGCGACTTGCGCCGCCGACTGATACACGATCAATTCGGGGTTTGCGACTACGTATTTAGCAATGCGCATCAGTGCGATTGGAAGCTGGGGCATATGGGCCCGAATCATCGGCAGCACTGTTCTTGCCTGACTCATATCGATTCCCGCGCTAAAAAAGCAAATATCAAAACTGCAGATTGTTGAACGTCTATAAAGGACCTTCGAGTGAGCCGCAACATGTGCGAATCGCAGTGCAAAATCACAGGGACAGCGCTGCAAATGAGTTCGAGTGTCCTCTCATGTGAGGATCTGCTCCGCCTATCCGAGCAACTCCCGGAAGACCAATGTAGGGTGAGCCACCTCAACACGAACCGACTTCCAGCGAATCCTACGCACGCGAAGCTTCATATCCGTCAAGCTGAAGAGGACCTTTCGGGCGCTTCTCGGCAGGGATCGTCAGCAAGCTCTGTGTGCATGCAGCTCGCTCTTCAAAACCTTCGTAGCCAGCTCAAGAGGTTACGCTGATGCCGAGATCTTCTTCGAATGATGCACCAGCAAAGGGACGTAGCGCCGTTAGGTCTGCGCGCAATGCCAATTGAATCGAACTCAAATGATCGATGCATCATAAGCCTTCCGGCCCCCGATCCATGTGGACCGCAGTTGAAGCTCAGGGGTCAGCAGCAGAAAATCGGCGTCGGCACTGGCAATAAGCCGGCCTTTATGGGAAGCAATCCCAATGGCGTCCGCGGGATAAGCAGTTGCCATGCGGATCGCCTCCTCAACCGGCATGCCGAGCTTCTCGTGGATGAAGCGCACGGACGAAAGCATGTCGGCGCCGGCAAGCGTACCATCTGCGAACGTCAGTCTACCCCGCCCACGCAGGATCTCTCGACCGTTTAGAAGAAAATGCGTCTTATCAGTGCCAATCGTCGACATTGCATCCGTCACCAGGAAAATCTTGCCCGGCCCTTGCTTGGCGCGAATGGCAAACCCCATTGCCGCCGGATCCACATGTAAACCGTCGGCAATCAACCCGACGTCGAGTGTTCCTGTCGCCAGAGCCGCACCGACGAGGCCGGGTTCACGATGCCCGAGGCCACTCATAGCATTGAAGAGATGGGTGACGGCGCGAGCGCCGACCTTTGCGTAGCTACAGGCTGTCTCAAAACTGGCGTCCGTATGGCCGAGGCTGACGACGACACCGGCATTGGCGAGCGCGAGCACCTGCTCTTTGGTTGCGTTCTCCGGAGCGAGCGTAACCATAAGGCAGCCTAGTGCCGTCATGCAGGCAAGCATCTCGTCCAGGTCTGCCTTGTCAATAGGCCGGATCAGCGCTGGATCGTGAGCTCCTTTGCGAGCCAACGAGATGTGCGGCCCTCGAGACGCAGACCTAGTAATCCTGGAACTTTCGCAGCCTTCGCCTCTAAGGCTGCGTTTATGGCCGCAGTCCTCACCTCGCGAGTGTCGGTGATCAGCGTGGGCAGCAATGCCGTGGTGCCGAACCGCGAATGTGCCGAACAGATCTGCCGAATTCCGCCAAGCGTTGGCTCCTCATTGAAGAGCGTTCCGCCGCCGCCGTTGACCTGGTATGAGAAGCAGGCCCGTCGCTTCAACCATCTCTGCATCGTGGAATTAAGTACCACTCGGACTGATATCTTACTCTGCCTGCCTGAACGATCAGGTCAGCGCCGTAGTGGCAATCATTTCCGTCAAAAAAACGAGCACCAGCGATGATCAGCGTTCCGGTCATAGTGGCGGTCACTCCGTTGTTCGTTATGCCTAGCAAGCTCGGCGCGGAGACGGTCATGCCAAGCCGAAACGCCCGTCCGATCAAAATTCAGGCGCAATCCAATCAATCCTCGTCAGGCATTATGCTTGTGGGGAAACCTTTTTGACTTCCGCAAATCTTTCCACATCAGAGACGCGTCGCCGAAGGGCGTGCGTACACGATCGATCTCTTGCCAGCCGTTCTTTTCGTAGAGGGCGGCGGAGTCTTCTGCAGTAAATACAACCTCCTATAGCCGAGCCGCTCTGCTTCAATTCAAGCCGTTCTATCAGCAACAAACTTATGCCTTTGTTGCGATGAGACGGATGGACATAAAGGGATGCGAGCCACGGCGAGACATCGCTCCCTTCCTTGAAGTCATTTTCACGAAGGCTGATCATGCCGGCAGGCTTGCCATCCGCGATGGCGACAAGGTTAGAGGCAGAGAAGATGTGTCATTCGCCGCGTCGCAGACGAGACGATTGGTTTATTCGAAGGTCGTGCCTGCCTGGCAATCCCCATACCCGAAAGTCCAACTCGCGCACAGGGATCATTTCCGGGCAGGCGCTCAGAGGTTCAATTGCAATCTCTGCCGTCATGTTGATACCTTCGTTTTCTTGGTGTGGTGAGGATTGCTGAGAGCACTAAGGTTTTCACATGAGCACCTCTCATAAGTCGCAGGTGAGCGATCAGATCGTTTCCGTGACCTTCCTCAGATAGGCGGGCGCGTCGGGATTGAAGCCTCGCGAGCGTGACAATGCTTCTACCAGACCGTAGAACGGCAGGACTAGCGCCAAAGCGTCGGTTAACGGGTGGCCGGTTTCGACGAAGGGCAAGCGTCTTGCCTCTGCCGCCTTTTCTGACGTGATCTGCACAACTGCACCCTTGGCACTCAAGCCTTCCGCGGCCTTGACGACGGAGTCCTCGGCGGCGTCACGAGGCGCCAGCGCGAGCACCGGAAAGCGGGGGCCGACGATCGCGACTGGTCCGTGAAGCACTTCTGCCGCGGAAAAAGCCTCGGCATGGATGCCTGTCGTTTCTTTGAATTTCGGGGCGGCTTCGTTGGCAATCGCAAGGGCCGGGCCGCGACCCAATACATACAGTGACTCAGCCCCGTTGACGCAGGCAGCGAAGTCTAGCGACTCGAGTTTTGCTACTTGGGCAAATTGCTTCGGGAGATCGGCCACCGCCCGCTGCAACGCACGGTCGCCCGTCCATTCGCCCAGAACAGCAAGCCCCGCGACGATGGAGTTCACAAATGACTTCGTTGCCGCCACTGAGTTTTCCGATCCGGCGAAAATGTCCAACGGGTGGCTGCAAGCTTCGGCAAGCGGCGAAGGCATCGTATTTGTCAAAGCGATCGATATGGCGCCCGCGCAGGTCGCCGCCTTGGTCATCGCTACGATGTCCGGGCTCTTGCCCGATTGTGAAATCGCGAGCGCCGCACCGCCGCCGAGTTTCATCTTGGCCCCGTAGATCGAAGCGAGCGACGGTCCGAGCGAGGCCACCGGTATGCCAGCTGTCAGTTCGATGGCATATTTCAGAAAGAGAGCGGCATGGTCTGAGGAGCCGCGTGCAATGGTGACAATAAAGGCCGGATCTTTCGCCCGTAGAGCAGCGCCTGCCGCTGCAGACGCGTTTGCCGAGCGATCAAGCAATCGTGCGGCGGCCTCCGGAATCTCGTCGATTTCGCGGCGCATGTTCGTCTGGTCGAGGGACTGCATGAAGGTCCTTTCTTGGAAATTTGTTCAGCTATCTGAGAACTCGAATTCGGAAACGAAGCCATCGCCATCGCCGCGCAAGACGGAGCGTGTAAACTCGATGGCACGACCTGAAGATAGGTAGGAGACGCGCTCTACGGAAAGTCCGGCCGCCGGTGGGACGATTCCCAGCCAACAGGCGTCCGGCTTCTTGATGCTCCTGACTGTCAACCGCTGTATCGCGCGAACCGGCCCCGCGTTTATTCCTCTCAGCCAGTCATGGATGGATGAGTTGACTCGCAAGGGGTCCGGAATAACGTCCGCAGAAACGGAACTCCGCTCCAAGGCGAGGGGCTCATCGTTCGAGAAATGAAGGCAGGTAAGACGTGCCACCCGGGAATGGGCAGACAAGCCCAGGGTAATGATCTCGTCGGATGTGGGTTGAAACAGCCCACGCTCGAGTTACTGTACGCGTGAATTGGCGCGCTGCCGTGGCGAGGCGTCAACCAACTGGGCTGATCGGCACAGTGGATCTCCAACGTTCAATGGCGCGCATTCGACGAAGGTGCCGGCGCCGCGGCGCCGCACAAGTAGGCCCTCGTCCACAAGACTCTCGACGGTTTTGCGAACTGTGACGCGACTAACACCAGCATAACTCGCGAGATCACGTTCAGGAATCAGCGCGTCGCCGTGGTTGAGTTTGCCTGACAGGATCGCCTCTTTTAGGAGCTGCCGAAGCCGGAGATAAAGCGGCCCAGTGCCTCTTGATCGAAACCCTTCTGGCAACAGGATAACGGGGAACGGGTGGGTCATGTCATGCCCTCGGCCGATGGCCGAAACGCCGGGTTGCCAGCGCAACAGCGCCCGTAAGCGCGTGGGCCATCGCCTCGACGAACAGCGACTGGTGTCGATCGGCAAGCCAAGGCCGGTAGAGGGGCGCCAAACCGCCAAGCAAGCAAATCCTCCGCGCCTCCTTTAAAACAAGCGCATCGAGCGCCTCGTCCACCATGGCTGCTGACTACTTCAGGAGGCGAGTTGAAACTGGATCGCCGCCTGCTGCGAATTCGAAAACGCGTTGTGCATAGCGTCCGAATTCGCCAGGTTTCGCCAGCCGCGCGAAGTCGACCAGACGGCGGGGGTCGTTGTTGAATTCTGACAGCACCGAATCCGTGACCGCTGAGGCCGCGCGGATGCCATCGTAGGCGAGAAGACTCTCCTGCAGGAGTGCGTGGCCGATACGCGCGCCGCTGCCGTGGTCGCCGATGGTGAAGCCCCAGCCGCCGATTGTGCGTACTGCGTCGCCACGTCGGGCGATGTAGATCGCGCCGGTTCCGAGGATCGCAACGGCGCCGTCCATGTCGCCAACGGCACCTTCCAATGCGATGAGGCCGTCGGATTCGATATCGGCGGCGGCAAACGGGAGCCGCCGCCCAACGATATGAACGGCATCGCCAACGTTGTGACCCGCAACCCCCACGATCGCGTATGCCGCCGCGATGCCTGCCGGATTGAGACCTCCGTCTTCGAACGCTCCGCGCGCCGCATCTGCAATATTCTTGAGAGCCTTCTCCGGATCTGTGAGAATATTGGCGGGGCCCGATTTCGCGCGGCCGAGAATACGTCCTTCGGAGTCTGCCACCGCCGCCCGGCAACTCGTTCCGCCGCCATCGATTCCGATCAAATATGAGGTCATGGGAACCTACTTGTCGCCTACGCAATGTTGCTTCGGAAGCACGGCCGATCGATGCAATTGGAATCAGATGTCGCCTATTGCCGATACAGCCGCGGTGTTAATGCGAACGTCACCGCACTAACGGCATCCTTGGCTGGATGAGCGATGGAGCTTTTTGCTTTTCGTCAAAGCTCCATCGCTACGGTCGACCGCCAATCAGATCACCTTTGGAACTGCCGAGCGTGATGGCTACCAGAGCGTATATCCGCCATCGATCACGTAGGAGGCGCCGGTGACGTAGGCCGATGCGTCGCTTGCAAGGAACACAGCCAGCGGCCCAATTTCATCCGGGATGCCGGCCCTGCCCATCGGGACATTCTCAAGAAACGCCTCGATCACCTCGGGGTTCTTCTCATTCCATTCCTTGTTGATATCAGTCATGAACAGGCCCGGGCAGATCGCGTTGACCGTAATGCCGTGCGGCGCCCAGTCTGCACCGGCGCATCGGGTAAAATGCAGAACCGCGGCCTTGCCCGTCTCGTAGTCGCGGCCGCCGATCCCACGATTGGCGATCAGGGCGCTGATCGAGGCGATGTTGATAATCCGGCCTTTTTTCTTCGCCGCAAGCATTACCGCGCCGGCGATCTTGGTGCCGAGGAAGCAGGTGGTAAGGTTGAGATCAATCATCCTCTGCCAGGTCTCAAGCGACTCGGCTTCAATCGACACGTTGACTTCCCGATTGCCGAGATTGTTGATCAGGATGTCCGGTGCACCGATTTCCTTGACGATGCGCTCGAGCGTTGTTTCGCACTCCGCAGGCACAGCCATGTCGGCCTTGAACGTCCACACCATTCTTCCGAACGCACTGATCTCAGCGGCTGTCTTATCCAACGTGTCTTGCGTGCGGCCAGTGATAGCAATATCGGCGCCCGCTTCCGCGAGCGCCATGGCCATTGCCCGACCAAGCCCTCTGCTACCGCCGGTAATGATCGCGCGCTTGCCACTTAGTCCAAACCACTTTTCAAAGCTCATAGCTTCGCTCCTTATGTTTGAAGATCCGGTGTCAAAAATCAGAGCGTGACCGGCGTTCCCTGCGCTGCGGACTGTTCAATTGCCGCCAGAACTCGGGTAACAGCCAGGCCATCTTTTGCATCTGCAAGAAGGGGAGCCTCGTCCAGAACGGCGTCAACGAACTGTGCGATCGCCTCCAACACGAAGCCTCCGATGCGGGAGGGGGCCGTCCGGGTGATCCCAAGCAAATCGGCAAACTTTGCGCCTTGTGACGTCAGCTTCGTGACAGCACCATTATGGGACGGGTTGGCATTGATCTGGCCCTTGTCGCCGACAAGTTCAATCTTGAAGTCGTATGCGATTGGGTTTGCGGTTGAGAGGATCCAGCTGTTTTCAAGCGTGATAACGGTGCCCTTGGAGAATTCCAGAGTGGAAATGTGCACGTCTTGCGTATCGACTCCGCGGCCTTTCAACACCCCGCTGCGAGCAACGGAGTAGACTTTGACGACTTCGTCATTGAGAACAAATCGCAGCGCGTCAACGACATGGCTGCCCAAGAACCATAGGGCCGACGACTTTGCGGCCCAGGACAGCATTTCGAGCGGAACGTATGTCGTGTTGCTGAGGCGTGCGTAGCCGTGGACAGGACTGCCGATTTCGCCAGTCGCGACCGTGTCCCGCAATTGAACGATGGCTGGGTTCACCCGATTGTGGAAGTCCACCATCAGCTTGCCGGAAGATAGTTCAGCCGCTTTAGCGACTTCTTCTGTTTCTTCGAGTGTCGTCGCAAGCGGCTTCTCGCAAAGCACGTGCTTGTTGGCTTTGAGAGCCGCAAGAACGATCGCAGCATGCGTAAAGTCAGGAGTTGCCACAGAAATGGCTTCGACCTCAGAATCTGCAATCAACCCGTTGAAGTCGGTATATGCCGCAGCGCAGCCGCTTTGCTCCTTGAACGAGTTTGCTCGCTCAGGTGAAATGTCACAAACGGCGACCAAACGTGTTTGGGGAAGCGTGTTGAAAACCTTCGCATGGTTCGCGCCCCAGATACCCGCACCGACGATCCCGACTTTTAATTCCTTCATAATTGCCTCCAGCAGTGACCGGCAGGTATGTTCGCATCTCACACATACTTATGTTTCCCGTCAACCGTAAAGTTTGTGGGCATTGAACCCGGCGGACTCACTCCCATGATGCATCGTCAAGACTGTGAAGTGTTTGTATGTGTCTGCAACATACACTATGTCTGGGCTAATCGAGCTAGCAAAAGGTTGCGCAAGGGTGCGCGAACTGGATAAGGCTGTAGTAGGTTGGTGCAAAAGGGATCGAAGGGATTTCGGGTCGGTATGGGCGTAGAAAAAGGCGATTGGCTTTATTCAATGGGCCTGGGCGAGGTACAGCGAACCGCTGGGCAAGAAATCAAGCCGACCCACAATCTCATCTCGACAGCGTCTGTGGGACCAGTGAATAGGGGCCGCCTTCTGCAAGCTCTCTACGATATGGGGCCGTCGAGCAGGGCGGACCTGGCGCGCTTTACCGGTGTCAGTCGAGGAACCATTGGTGGAATTGTTCAGCCCCTGCTCGAGCAACGCATTCTTGTCGAAGGCGAGGTGGTTCCACCCAATCAGGCCGGTGGAAAGCCGGCAACCAAGTTGTGGTTCTCCAAAGACGCAAAACCCATCTGTGCCGTTCTCTTAATGCATGACAGCGTGCGAAGTTGCCTCGTTTCTTTGGATGGCGAGATCTACGCCCAGAACTGTGCAGCTTTCTCCAATGAACTCAATGACCCAGTGGAGGCATTCAAGGTAATCTCGAGCTGCGTCGAACGGACCATCACATCAGTCGACCTGCCGATCCTGGGAATCGGCTTAGCTATCGCTGGCATGATAAACACCGAAACCGGCTCAATTTTAGCGATTAATCTTGCGTCTTTTTTTAACGGTTTTCCGATAGGCGCGGAACTGAGGAAAACGTTCGATGTGCCTGTTTGCGTCGACCAAGATGCCAGAGCACTCCTTGTGGGTGATCGTTGGTTCGGTAAGGGGCGCGGGCGTAAAAACTTTGCTGTCGTTTACACAGGGGAGGTTCTGGGCGTCGCACTCTATCTGGATGGTCATCTCTATCGCGGCGCTGCCGGAGCCGGCGGCGAAATCGGCCACACGATCGTTCAGCTTGATGGGCGCGCTTGCAAGTGTGGGCGCCGGGGGTGCTGGGAAACTATTGCTACGCTCGGGTGGCTGCGGGACGAGGCCCGAGAACGGGGCCTGCCGCAACCCTCATCAATGAATTCGCGTCGATTGATCGTGTTGGCTGACCAGCGTGTTGCCGGTGCTGCCGAACTCCTCCAAGAGTATGCGTACAATCTGTCGGTCGGGCTGGCAAACCTACAGCAATTAATGGCCCCGAATTATATCATCCTGCACGGAGACATAGCTCAAGCCGGCGATCGGATGATTGAATTGATTGAACAAAATTTCCGCAGGTTAATACCTAACCGCCCGGGTGACGAGGTCTCCCTTGCGCTGGGGGACAGCGAGGATGTGGCCGCCCTCCGTGGCGCTGCTGGCCTGGTTCTCTCAGAACTCCTCAATTTTCCCCTCTAGCGAACTGGCCGTCTGCTCTTCGTGCGATTCTTGGCACCGGTCCGGCGCTTCCGCTCTCGCATCACCCAGCTGAAATTTAACGTAGGAACACGATGCGATGGGGCGACACCCTGCTTTGCCCCGCCTGGCAAAATAGGTTTGTATGTCGCCTTGACATATATACTCCCCTTGTGAGAGCTTGTCGGTAGAAACGGCACGATTTGCGCCTTTTTTCGCGTCTTTGCCGCGGTCTCAGGAGAGGCTTTTGAAGGCGCGCAATGAGGCGATGACGTCGCCCAGGCGCGCCACAAATGGTCAAGCAGGAGCATCAGACATGATTGAACTATCGCGCGACAGAACGGCGGGCTTGGATATGGCTTTCCACCTCCATTCGCAAACAAATCCTCAACAGCTCAGAGCTCAAGGCCCTGCCGTCATCGAACGGGGCGAGGGGCCAAGGGTGTTCGACAGTACCGGAAAGGAGTTCATCGATGGGATGTCAGGGCTCTGGTGTGCATCTCTTGGCTTCGGGAACAAGCGGCTGGCCGAAGTCCTATACGAGCAATCGAAACGCATCGGGTACTACCATACGTTCTTTTCGCGGACCTCTCATGAAGTGAGCCTACTGGCGGAGGAGCTTTCAAAACGATCGCTAATCGATAATGCCCACGTCTACTTTGCGACGTCCGGATCTGAGGCAAACGAAACGATGGTCAAGTTAGCATGGGTATACCACACGGTACGTGGTAACCCCGGCAAACGAAAGGTCATTTCGAGACAAAAATCTTTCCACGGTTCAACGATTGCAGCGGCTTCGATGTGTGGCTTGCAAACGATGCATCGCGAGTTCGCTTTGCCGATCCCGGGCTTTTTGCATGTTTCCTATCCTGACATGTACAGGGGGATGAATGAAGGCGAAACGGATGAACAATATTCGGACCGGCTTGCTGCAGAACTTGAGCAGATGATCCTGAGAGAAGGCGCTGACACCGTGGCCGCCTTCATCGCAGAGCCGGTCATGGCTGGCGCCGGGGTGGTGTCACCGCCGAAGGACTACTTTCGCAAGATCAAGGCAGTGCTCGACAAGTACGATATCCTGCTGCTCGACGACGAGATTGTGACCGGTTTTGCACGGACCGGCAATTGGTTCGGGCGCCAGACGACGGATATGCAACCTCATATGATGGCCTTGGCAAAAGGGCTCACATCCTCCTATTTCCCGATGTCGGCCGTCGTAATGGCGCCCGAAGTTTACGAAGCAGTTGCAGAGTTCAACAAGAGCGGCGGCTTCTTCGGACATGGGTTTACGAACTCAGGCCATCCTGTTGGTGCTGCCGTCGCGCTGGAATGCCTCAAGATCTATGAGGAAATGGACGTCGTGCCGCATGTTAGGCGAATGGGTGATCGCCTGAAATCGCACCTCCGCGAAATCGCGGCGAGCTCGTCAATCGTCGGCGATGTCCGGGGTGTTGGATTGATGTTCGGCATTGAACTTGTCGAGAACAAGGACACCAAAGCTCCATTTACGCCCAGCTTCGGGGCGGGTTTCAAATACGATACGTTTTCGGTCGAAAATGGCCTCGTCGTGAGAGCCACCGGCGATTGCCTCATCCTGGCCCCCCCGCTTGTCGTCACAGAAGCAGACGTAGACCAAATCGCTGCGCGCTTCGGAAAGGCGCTCAAGCAGTTCCAGATCAGCATTGGCCGCTGAATGCCATTTGCGTCGAGCCCTGAAAGAACGACGCTTCATTCCATGAGGGCGCTCAAGGAGGAGGCTCAAAGGAAACGAAAAGTACGCTCCACCGATACTGATAAGAGCCCGACTGCTCAGCGCAGCGGTCCGGGATGCAGAAATGACGCATAGCCATCGGACAACAGAAACAGAGGGGTTCTCCAAATGCAATCGAACATTTCTCGTCGCCTGGTCCTGAAAAGCGCAGCCTTGACCGCAGCAGCGGCGGCAACCGGAAGTCTTTTTGGCAGCTATGCACAGGCCGAGGAAGCGGCCCTGTCCGTGTTCGGCCCGCTTCCGCCTGATCCAGCGCCGCCAGGGGCCGCAAAATTCGCCGAAGCAGCGTTCGAAGCCTGGAAGGCGGCAAACGGAGCATCTGTGAACTACGAGCTCCTAGCCTGGCCGCAGCTTCACGACCGCATGGCGACAGCCTTTGCTTCCGGATCAGCCCCTTGGGACATCATGTATATGTGCGGCTGGGTGCCGGAGTTCGAAAGCTTCCTTCTGCCGTTTGTGGACAGCCTTCCGGCTGATCTAATCGCCGATCTGCCAGAGTCCAGTTTCAAAACCGTAACCTCGAATGGGAAGCGTTACGGCACGGTCTTCACACTCTCATTGCTGACCCTGTTCTACAACAAAGAGCATTTGGAACGTGCCGGATTCAAGGAGCCACCTAAAAACTGGGATGAATTCAAGAGGTATACTAAGGAATTGACCCGCGATGGTCGCTTCGGATACGTCGCGAATTATGCAGAAGCAGCCGGAATCGGCGGTGCTGCGAGCTACTGGATGGCATTCCTCCAACAGGCAGGCGGAACGATGTTCGGGGAGGGTGGTCTGCCGGTCTTCAAGAGTGATGCCGGTGTCGATGCTCTTCAGATGATGATCGATCTCATGGCATCCGGAACGGAGCCCGGTTCGATATCTTACGCCGGGATCAATGACGCCAGCAACGTTTTCATGTCCGGTCGCGCATCTATGATGATGAATTGGCCGTACATGTGGAACCCGGCGCAGGACCCTAAACAGTCTCAAATCGTCGGAAAATTGGCTGCTTCGATACTCCCGGCAGGCCCAGCCGGTACTGCCTCGATCGACGGGACGGACACGTGGACCATCAGCAAGGCCAGCACAAATCCCGAAAAAGCCCGAAAGCTGATCGAGTTCTATCTCGACAAGGATGTCCAAAAGCGCCAGGCGCTCGATACCGGATGGCTGCCCTCGCGGCTGTCTGTCCTCGGAGATCCGGAGGTACAAGCGAAACTCCCGATTGCCAAGGTCGTGCTTGATCAAGCGCAGCATCCCTATGACAGCTTTGTAACGGCGGATTACACCCAGGTTAGCCAAGCCATCGGCACGGAAGTGCAGAAGGCCCTGCAAGGCCAGAAAACCGCCGTCGAGGCAATCACAGAAGCGCATGAGCTGGTTACTGCGATCGTGAAGCGTCGCGGGTGAGCCGCCTGGAGGTGACATAAATGGCCACCACATTCGAGAAACGCCGGCAGAACGTCGGCGTTTTACTCCTCACACCAGCATTGATCGTCATAGCCGCGATTCTCGGCTATCCGATCGTCAGATCTGCATTGCTTGCGTTCCAAGACGTCAAACTGCGGGCCGGCAAACTCGACCAGGTCTGGGTGGGTTTAGGAAATTTCAGACGGATCTTTTCCGATGAAGGCCTCCAGCACGCCGCCCTGAACACGCTCTACTTTTCGGTAATGGAGGTCATCCTTGTTGTCGGAATCGGCCTCGTCCTGGCGCTGCTCTTGAATCAGCCGCAGGGAAGAGGCGGCTTCCTGAAGATTTTGCTGGTTATCCCCTGGGCGATCGCTCCCGTGGCCAATGCCGTGCTTTGGAAATGGATTCTCAGCTCCAACTACGGAGTGTTGAATGGCCTGCTGAAATCTCTCGGGCTGATCGACAACTACCAAGTCTGGTTGGGAACACCATTCAGCGCGCTGAACTTCCTGCTCCTTGTTGACGTCTGGAAGTCGATACCATTCGTCACGCTCCTGTTGCTCGCGGCACTTCAACGCGTGCCCGTCGTGCTGCACAGGGCGGCATTCATGGATGGCGCCAGCAGTTTTCAAAGCTTCCGCCACATCACACTGCCGGCCATCAAGGATGCCATCGGGATTGCAGTGATCCTTCAGACGATTTGGTCCCTGCGTGTGTTCGACATCGTTTTTGTCTTGACCCGCGGCGGCCCGGCGGATGGCACCGTGCTTCTAAACTTCCTGGCCTATCGCGTCACATTCAATTTTCTCGACATCGGCTATGGCGCAGCGATCGCTAACGTCATCTTCATTCTAACGTTCGCTCTCGCGATCAGTTACCTGTGGCTTCTCAAGCCCAAGACCACAGTAGGTGCAGAATGAGTTTCCAAGCTTATCGCACGGGCGGGCCTGCCAAGAGGATCGGTGTATATATTGGCTTGACGATCTTCGTTGTCTGGTCAATCGCGCCGATTGTCTGGCTGGTTTTGTCGAGCGTGCTGGAACAGAGCGCGCTCATTGCCCAGCCGCCGGATCTTTCCCCCTCTAATTTTACAAGGGAGAACTTCGTTGCGGTGCTCGCGTCTGCGTCCGCCCTCGGACGCGGCGTCCTCAACTCACTGATCGTCTCATTGTTCTCGACGGCCCTTGCGCTCACGTTAGGAGCACCAGCGGCCTACGCGCTTGCTCGCCTATCAGTGCCATACTCGAATGTCATCGGCTTCATCATTCTGGCAACCCAGATGCTGCCGGGTATTGCAATCGCAATCCCTTTATTTCTGCTCATCAGCTATTTGGGCCTGATCGACAGCGTCCTGACTTTGGGCGTCGTTTATCTCTCTTTCAACCTGCCGATAGTCATCTGGATTTTGCGCGGGTTTTTCCTAAGCATTCCCATTGGAATTGAGAAGGCAGCAGCCGTCGACGGTGCGGGTCCGCTGCGAACGCTCTGGTACGTCGTATTACCGATTTCGATCCCGCCCATGGGCGCGGCTGCCGTGTTCGCATTTATCGAGGCGTGGAACGAGTTCTTCTTTGCATTGATCCTGACACGGCAGAGCGCGCAGACAGTACCGCTCGCGATCGCGCAATTTGCCGGACAATATCAAACAGTGTTCGGGCAGATGATGGCAGCCGCTGTCATCAGCGTGGCCCCCGTTATCGTGATCGCCACGATCTTCCGAGACCAGATCATCCGCGGCTTTGCCGACGGCATGATGAAAGGATAAACAGTGACCGACATAAGGTTGAAAGAGGTTTCAAAGAAGTTCGGAAGCTTCCAGGTCTGTCACAGTATCGACCTTGATATAAAGGCCGGTGAATTCATCACGCTGCTAGGGTCGTCGGGCTGCGGCAAGACCACGACCCTGAACATGGTGGCCGGCCTGGAAGACAGCACATCCGGTGACATCCTAATTGCCGGACGGCGGGTCAACGATTTGTCGCCGGTCGAGCGCGACGTGGCTATGGTCTTTCAAAACTATGCGCTTTACCCGCATATGACGGTCGCACAGAATATAGGCTTTAACCTCAAGATGCGCGGCGTTCCGCCGGCGATCATCAGGGAAAAAATCCAAAAGCTTGCGGCGTCTCTGGAACTCGGCCACGTCCTGGAAAGATTTCCAGCGCAGCTATCCGGAGGCCAGCAACAGCGCGTTGCGATCGGCCGCGCTCTGGTCCGCGAGCCGCGGATCTTCTTATTCGACGAGCCATTCTCGAATCTTGATGCATCGCTCCGAGTGAAAATGCGCGCAGAAGTCAACCAATTGCATGTTCAGCAGAATGTGACGTCGATCTTCGTGACGCACGATCAGGAAGAGGCAATGTCGATCTCGGACAGGATCGCCGTCATGTATCGCGGTCGTGTTGAGCAAGTCGGAACGCCCGAGGAAATCTACGCGCGTCCTGCCACCCGGTACGTGGCCTCCTTCATCGGCAGCCCACAAATCGAGCTGCTCGACGGCATTCTCGAGGAGTCAAACGGCGCAACTTTCGTTCGTGCCGGGCAGACGGTGCTGCCGGTGAGTATCGGCCGAAGCAAGTTCAAAGTCGGCAGGGCCGTCGAGTTCGGCGTCCGACCAGAACACGTTCGCGTGGGCGAGAACGGCATTGAAGGCCGCGTGCAAATTCTCCAGCCGATTGGGCCCGCGACCCATGTCAAAATCGATACAGCGGCAGGAGCGTTTATCGCTAGCGTGCCGGGCTTTCTGCGCGTCAAGCCGGGTGATGCAGTCAATATCGAGATTCAACCGTCGGACCTGCATGTGTTCGACAAGGAAACGGGATTACGCCTTTGAGCTTCTTGTGCGGCAGAACACTACCGCCAGCCAGTATGGATTACGCGAGCTCGGTCCACTTCAGGCTTACGTGCTGCTCGCACTTATCCTCAATCTGGTTTTCCGAACTCCGTTCAAACTCTTCGGCCATGCTATCCTGAGACCTTCCTCGCTACGCGGGAATTTACTGGGCTGGCTGCATGTAGGACCCTCCATGTTTCAGTATCGCCCAGGCGACACGCGCCATCTTGTTTGCCAGCGCCACGATCGCCAGCATGGGCGGCTTTCGGCGGAGGATGCTAGCCAACCAAGAGCTCGGCTTTATCTTGCCGGGTCTGACCCAAGACACGACCGCGCTGGCTCCCATGATCAGAAGGCGCCTTAGAAGCCAAACATGACCACAGCCGCGACCAGCCTCGCCCATGCCGATGAGCTGACCGCAGCCTTGAAACCTCGACATGCGCCGGCATTACCCGGCGCGAAAACGCGCCGGGTTTTCGCGTGTCAGGCCTAAGGTGTTTGAACATTCCGTCATCGGCCTAGCTCTCAAACAATATGGCGGCATAGTTGATCGCTCCGTGCAGAACGTGGACGATAACAATCTGTTCGCCTTCAATACGGTAGAAAATCAGGTAACTGCTATGAACCCGGCGACGAATACCGTACTGTTCATATCGAGGCACCAAAGGGAAACCCTTCGGAGTGTCACCTAGGCGCTCACATTTACCCCGCAGCTCTTGAACGAACGAAAGGGCGAGACGAGGGTTATCCTTCGCTATGTAGTCCGCGATCTGTTCAAGATCGCTTTCCGCTTCATCCGAAAACTCAACGATCATGCTGATTTTTCGGCCTGTTCAGCCATGGCGCGATATTTTGCTTCAAGTCGGTCAAAAACTTCGTT
>Ga0228710_1006551_pt1 | contig 17588 bp, 9 predicted proteins | sample MedpolnodulmetaG_FD_177995 | JGI IMG/M metagenome (GOLD analysis project Ga0228710, IMG submission 177995) | Root nodule microbial communities from Medicago polymorpha collected in Santa Monica, California, United States - pink nodules | ecosystem: Host-associated > Plants > Roots > Nodule...
AAGTTAACCGTTAGATTAAAAAAGTCTATATGATCTCTTTAGTCAATACCACACTAGATTGGATCTCGTCTTTCTGCATCACATTCTTTACGGTTAATTATATCGGTGCATTTGCCCATGTTAGAGTTCCGACTGCATTTGACAACCCCACAAGTTCGGTGGAAACACCCGTAAATAAAGACACAAATAGGTTCTTGGTTATTTTCCTCTCGTGTTTTTATTTTTTTTAACAAGCCATTTTCCTCTCGTGTTATATCAAAAGCATCCATGATATAGGTTTTTATTATGATTTACAAGGGTAGAGTTCTTTATTGTCTTGCCACCGCCGGCACAATTTTCTGATTGCTAAACTTCATATTAGAAGGAAAAAATCCGTAAAATCTAATTGCATCCATACTAGAAATTTCAATTATTTGAAACTCCGCTATATGAAGATTTCTATAAGTCAATGCCGGATCATAAAACAATATTTTAAGTTAAAGAACAAGAAAGAGAAAAGAAGGATTACATTTTTGTGAATTGGGATAATTTGATGAAGAGAGGAAGAGAGGTGAAAGAAGGAAAAACAATTATTGTGTGAGTGGTACATAATAAGATCTCCTGGAATTACTTAATCTGATGGTATTTTTTAATGGTTCATCATGAACCACTTGGTTGATGGTTCACCTTAGAATCCACCATTTTTTTGAGTTAAAAAAAAGAAATTATATTAAAATACACTTTTTTTTCATATCCTTGGAGTATATATATATATATATACCTCTAAGAAAAAGATATGTGAATTAAATCAGATACTAAAAAAAAATGATTTTTTTTAAAGAAAAAAATAAATATGATTAATTATTGATTTGCGGTGTGGTGAGAAAAGAAAATTTACAATTTCATAAAAGATTTAATTCACATGCATTTATAATATAAATTCCAGTAAATCAATTATAATCGTTGGATCATTACAAATATTTGAATTTAGTTTTTTTTTTTATAGGGAAAATATTTGAATTTAGTTAAATAGCTTCTTTAATATAGTTAGATGCTAATTTGTGATTGATTAACACAATAGTTTTCTTTTAAAGGGACACTGCCTCAAAATGAAATCCTTTATAAATCTACCTTCATCATCTACTCTTGGAACATATATGGAAATTGAGTAATTGACTAAACACAAATTCTCACAATGGATTAAATTAGTGTAGTGTGAATTGAAAAAAGTGGAAGTCCCACATCGGATTGATCACACATTAATTAGTAGTGTTTATATAGTGGGGGTGTACCTCTAATAGGGGTACATAATTATGTAAACGAAGTAAGTATCGGAGAAAAAAAATATATTGATATATATTTTATTATTTGGAAATGATAAATTAAATAATTAATTTAATCATTATTAGAAAGTTTTTTCTTAGTCCCCAAGTTTTGCTAAAATATTTTAGAACGCAGTCTAGAATATTTTGGAATACAATATGAAATATTTTGGTAGGCAATCTAATATATTTTAGTGCAAGATATGAAATATATTTTGATACTTAATAATATATTTATGTACCGAATAATATATTTTTGTACTCAATATAATATATCTTGATACTCAATATGAGATACTTTTGTACTAGATCTAATATGAGAATTACTTGCTCCCAATTTTTTTTCGCTTATTAGTTATGAACTTTCTCTATAATAGAGAGCTCACGCAGTGCATTCAATACACTGAAATTCACAGTTGATGCTTCCCGTGCTTTTCCTCTCTTCTCGCTCCTTCGACTTGTGTTGACAAGTCCTTCTCCTTTTTCTACTCCTTTATGTCCCTTCGGAATTAAGAGTGTTCTTAAGATCATAGTCCATCTTCGGTTTATTATCCTTTCGAAAATAAGAATGGTCTTAAAAGTATAGTCCCTTCAATTCTTCATGTCTCTTTAGAATAAGAAAGTGTTATTAGAATCTTCCAAAGTAATTGGCATTGGAGATATGAAGTTGCAATTCACGTCCGAAAAGAAAAATATTCTCTAGGACGTCATGTATGCTCCAAAGATAAGAAAGAATCTGTATTTTAGATTTATGCTGAATAAGACTGGGTTGACTCAGACTTAAAAGAGAGACTTGTGCACCGTGCATTCTTGTGGGGAAAAGACTGCGCTTTGATGGTATGTTCAAAATTAAATTCTTCTTCTATTTTATAAGTTGTGTGATTTTAATATTTCACATATCAAAATTTATTATGTGAACAAGCATTTAATTTTATACTTGAGTAACTTGGACATAATTCCAAAGTTATATGATTAGACAATTTTATTATTTGCACTCAAGATAAATGAACCAAAAGTTCATACAAATTAATGTTTAGAGAATTTGAATCTCTAAACTTAATAAATTATGATATGTGCGAACTTGATGGCACATAACCTAGAAATGATATTTTATCATATTTATTGATGACTGTGAATTTTGATAAATAAAATTGATATGTTTGATATGTTCAATTTCTATAACGAAAATTGAAATCTATGTTGGTTAGAGTACCCAAGTCTATAAACAAAAATTCTAATTAAGAAATTTTTGAAGAAAAGACAATCCAACTTGTCTTATTTTTTGAATTTGGGATTGTCTGACATAAGTTCGGATTTTGAACCCAAGATAGTTAAACTCACTAGTAGAGCCTATGAATGTGTATTCATTGGGTATGCTATAATTAGGGAAGCTTATAGGTTTTATGACATAAATGCTAAAGTGATCATAAAGTCAAGTACCCCGTAAATTAAAGAATAGTGGGGGCACTAGTGGGGGTAAATTAAATTCCCCTTGTATATTAAGAACTAGTGGGGGGCAAGAATTGCTAAAGAGTATGGACCTTATGGTTTATACATTGGAAGAAGATCCATTAAGTCTTAAAGAAGCTATATCCTCATTGGATGCTGAATTATGGCAAGAAGCAATAAACGATGAAATAGATTCTCTAGATTCTAACGAAACATGACACCTGGTTGACTTGTCTCATAGTCGCAAACTAATCAGTTGTATTTGGATTTTGGAAAATAACTAAAACCTCATGGTATGGTTTATGAATACAAGGCTCTCCTTGTAATCAAAGGTTTTAGACAGAGAAAAATATAGACTTCTTCGACATTCATTCACCAGTCACAAGAATCATATCCATAAAAGTACTAGTCCCTTTAGTCGTTGTTTATAATTCGATAGTACTCCAAATGAATGTGAAATTGCCTTTTTTATGGTGAACTAGAAGAAGAAATATATATTGAACTACCTGAAGGTTTTGTGATTCATGGACAAGAAAACAAGGTCTGTAAGTTAGATAATTCTTTGTGAGGTCTAAAATAAACTCATAAGGAATGACATGAAAAAATTGACATTCTAATATTATCGAATGAGCATAAAGTGAATGAAAGTGACAAATATATTTACAATAAATATGGAAGTATTATTTGCACGATCATATGTCTCTACGAAGATGACTTGCTCATATTTGGTTTAAAGATTCATGTTATGAATTGTGTGAAATCATTGTTTATCAACAACATTGATAAGAAAGACCTAGACAAAGTTGAAGTAATACTTGGTTTCAAGATTACTAGATCAGAAAAGAGAACTTTTCGATGAATCTCACAAGGTTGAGAATATCTTAAGGAAATGTAATTATCTGACTATAAACTTGCTAGCACACTTTTTGGCCCAAGTGTAAAACTTTTCGAGAACACTTGAGATGGTGTTAGACAAACAGAATATGCGAGCATCATTGGCAGTCTTTACCATTGAATGTATTAGACTCGACGTTAGCCACGTCGTGAGACTTTTGTTCAAGTTTATTAGTAGACGGATGAGAAGCATTGCCATGCTATTGAAAGAGCCATAAGGTGCCTTAAGAAAATTATGACTCTAGGATTACATTATGAGAAGTATCCTATTGTACTTGAATGGTACAAGATACTTATGAGAAGTATCATATTGTACTTGACTAGTACATGATACATATGAGAATTATCCTATCGTACTTGAATAGTACAAGATACAAAATAGAACATCCTTCAGATGAGTCGTAAACGACAGTGGCTGCCCATTAAGCATCATTGGAGGAGTCGTTTGTTGAAACAAATGATATTGACCCAATCCACTTTGGAATGAATCTGAGATGAAAACACTAGAGAAAACTAGTGAAGAAGCAAGTTGATAAAATGCTTGTAGTTGAAAACCCTTAGTGGGTGAAACTATTTCCATGTGTTATTAATTGCTACAGCTATTACAAAAGTTGAGAATCGTTACTACAATGGCAAGAGACGATTATTAAGGCATGAACACATAAAGGATTAGAGAGCTAGCTACTCTCAAAAGGAACGGTTAAAGTATATCATGTACGTACTGATGAAAGAATTAGTAAATCCTTTGACAAAAGGAATTACTAGAAAGAAGGTCCTAAACACATCCAATAGGATGAGACTAGTGCTTATAGATCACTGAGTGATGGAAACCCGACCTACATGACTGGAGATCCCAAGACTTAGGTTCAATGGGTAATAACAAGTCATAAAGTGATAGGACATGCTATGATAAGGATTAAGAAAACATATGATCCTGCAGCGAAAGAAGGATGAGGTAATAAAAACTCTTAATGAGATCTATACTCTATGTTGAGTGGAGTACCTAGTTACAGGAGTACCCTTGATAGACTCACCTATACGAAGGTGGAACTGAGGTCGGTCCTATGGAATTTAGAGGCAAAATTCCTAGAGCGTTTGTTAAAACTGGGATACACGTGTAAGGCCATAAACGCTCAGACTTATAGAATACACCTTAAGGAAAAGATTTGTGTGCGTGTTCTTTGTCTGAGATAGAGTTTAATGCTGTAGGCAACTCTTGATTAAGTCAGAATATTATCCGCTATGCAAAAGTTCAATTTGTTTACAACACCTTTGTTTATTAGCAATTTTATGGAAACGTCTTTGACGTTATTACTGAAATCATTTTTTAAATTCAAGTGGGGGATTGTTGGAACATATGTGGAAATTGAGTAATTGACTAAACATAAATTCCCACAGTGGGTAGAACTAGTGTAGTGTGAATTGAAAAAAGTGGAAGTCCCACATCGGATGGATCACACATTAATTAGTAGTGTTTATATAGTGGGGGTGTACCTCTAATAGGGGTACATAATTATGTGAACGAAGTAAGCACTGCAGAAAAAATATATATTGATATATATTTTATTATTTGGAAATGATAAATTAAATAATTAATTTAATCATTATTAGAAAGCGTTTTCTTAGTCCCCAAGTTTTACTAAAATATTTTGGAACACAATATGAAATATTTTGGTAGACAATCTAATATATTTTAGTGCATGATCTGAAATATTTTTTGATACTCAATAATATATTTATGTACTGAATAATATATTTTTGTATTCAATATAATATATTTTGATACTCAATATGAGTTACTTTTGTACTAGATCTAATATGAGAATTACTTGCTCCCAAAGTTTCTCACTTATTAGTTGTGAACTTTCTCTATAAATAGAGAGCTCACACAGTGCATTCAATACACCGAAATTCACAGTTGATGCTTCCTGTGTTTTTCCTCTCCTCTCCCTCCTTCGACTTGTGTTGACAGGTCCTTCTCCTTTTTCTACTCCTTTCTGTCCCTTCGGAATTAAGATTGTTCTTAAGACCATAGTCCATCTTCGGTTTATTATCCTTTCGGAAATAAGAATGGTCTTAAGAGTATAGTCCCTTCAATTATTTATGTCTCTTTAGAATAAATAATATTTTAAGATCATGGTCCATTTTTCAGTATAATAAAGATGATCTTAAATATATATTCTTCTTCTATTCTTGGAGAAGTTAGATATTAGAATGGTAATAATACCATATTTGAATGGTCATAGTACCATAGTTGGAGAAGTTAAAATTAGAATGGTGGTAACACCATATTTGATGGTCTCAACACCATAATAGAGTGGTAACAATACCATATTGGTTTCAGTATTAAAGAGTGGTCTTAGTACCATATTAGAGGGTGTTATTTCTCGAACGATTATTTACGATGCAATACTTAATCGAACATGTGAACTGCGTTGTTTTATCCTGGAGGCGCACAGTTGATAGTCTACCTTGCACAAACTCGGGTAGTTCCGCGTCTTAAAGAAAGCGACCTGGTCGTGACTCAACCCGGTAGGACTTCAAGAAGACTAAACATGGTAATATCTTCGGTGGTGATTTCGATTTTATTAAAAAGGTACGTTTTTGAACCCGAAAAACAACATCTACAAAACATTTTTAAAAAAAAAAAAAAATCCTAAAAAAAAGAATTTCCACCCTACACTTTTTGTTGTTGTGGAATCCCCTTTTAGTTTCCATCCGTTCATTTGAAATTTTGAATGATACATGTTGGTTCATATCATTGATAAAAGCGACCTTGTGGCGGTATCCTTATATCAGGGGTATGTGCATCACTACAGTTGACGCTGATAATGACCCCAAACCCCTAATTAATTCATCGGTAAGGCTGGGTGGACCAACCGTCTTAACTTCTTATCCCTCGCTTCACGGTCCAAAGAGAACATACACTTGGCATGAGCAAGTTTTGGTAAAAGTGGTACATGCCATGGTCCAAAATGATAAATATTATTATTCGCACACATTAGATTTTAAAAGATCAATATATATTTCTAAATTCACAAGTTTGGCAATAATAATAATAATTTTTTTTAAAAAATATAATAAACTTTATGTTAAATGAGCTTAAATATTAGTCGTGAATGCTAGCTCTTTAGACTAGGATCAAAGGTGGCCATGCACATATATGCATAAAATAGAACGTAGAGTTTTGAATAATAATAACTTGATACCAATTGACCCCAGCTACCAAAGCTATGACGTTAAGCGTCCCAAAAAAGTTAACTTAATAATCTTATTTTTAAATATTCGAATTTCAATAAAATGATGATTAATTCCTTCAAAAATAAAATAAAATGATGAATTGATGATTAACTTTTTTATTTTATTTTTTGTCAAAAAAATTTTTTTTATTTTAAACTTGCTCCCTTAAATAAAATTACTTTTTTATTTAAAACTTTTTTTTATTAGATTTCAATTTTTTAACTTATAAATTATATTTTATAGGAATAAATAAGTAATTTAATGTCTTATCTTATACTTTTGGATCAAATTCATGATAATAATTTTAACTAGAAAGAAAAAACAAAAAACCAAACAATTAGACTCAAATGGTTAATGATGTGAACCGAATGGTTAACATAAAAAAATAGAATAAGATAATGTTGAAGATTAACTTTTCATATCACATTATCTCATCAAACATTAAATCGGAACAAAATAGGATAGAATTATATTTGCTACCTAATGGACCCCTAAATACACATTTGATTTGCTAAAAATGAAGGACAAGACTTCACAACTCTAGTTGTACAATGTTTGATTTGTAAAACTTTTTCTAGGACAACACAAACTGGAGTTAAAGGGACATGACAAAAAACAAAATTCTTTGCCCCTCATTAAACCACAACACAACTTTTTGTCCTACATACAAGTTATCTAAAATACAAAAATAGTTTTTGTCCCTTAAAAATTGTTTAAAATAAAAAATTATTCAATAGCATAAAAGTTTGTCATGTGTTGTTCTGACTTATGTTGTGTTGTTCTGTCTTATATTGTATTTATCACGAGTATTTCTATCATCCCTACTTCTACGTTCTAACAAAACAAAATGTTGCATGCACACAAAGAAATGCATAAAACAGAAACAGAATGATAGGTAAACAAAATGTTGCATGCACACAAAGAAATGCATAAAACAGAAACAGAATGATAGGTAATAACCCAAGCAAACTAGCTTAACCAATCTTTCACCTTCATTGCACACTTTACAATGACATCTGAGAGAGAATAATGGAATTAAGAAAGATGCAGTATTTGGTTGAACTTTCCAGAACTTTCAAGTGATTAATTGATCAAATTTAGTTTAAATTAAATGCATCCAAACTATGGAACCCTATGTCGATTTTTTTTTTAATCAAATAATTTAGTGGTTGAGGCTAACACATTTTAAACGTGGAGAAGTAAATAATCTGAAGTTTGAGCCCCAATTCATATATAATATTGTTCTTGCAACTACCAATGAGTTGTGTTTACAAGACACCATAGATCGATTTTAATTATGAATAAAATGAAGAAAAATCATGAAACGTTATTTTAATTAGAAAAAAATTCATCCATAATAAAAGTTACTTTTTTCAAAAAGAAAAAAAAAAGTTACAAGATTGATTGCAAATATTGTGCAACAAAATGTGGGCTATAAACACTCCCTCTTTTTTCTTTAAGGGAACACAATCCCTTCTTAACTTTTAAATTAATTTGTCCAAATTAATGTCATTTATGATTTACTCCTATAGTACACGTTTATGTCTTGAATTCGAAAAAAGAATAGCTGTATGTAGTTCACACTAAAGAAAAAAGTTGGTAGATTATTAGTGACCGAAATTTCAAATTTCCGACATTGACCAGACAATGGCAAACGAATTAGATTAGACAGTACAACAACAATAATTAGAGTTTAGTTTAGGTAACCAGTGACAAGGTAAATCGAGTACCGTTTTTCTTTCCAGATGGAGTAAGGTTTGTAACTTTTTTGTGATATGGAGTATTTTTTATAATTAATTTACTATATGGAATATTCATATGGCTTAGTATGAGTTTTATTTATTGGTGGGGTTATTATCTTTTTAAAAATAACGAGTCTCCTGTGAATTTTACTCACTTCATAGTTCATAGAGCGTATCGCTTATATTTAACGGCGTCGATTAAGAAATATATATATTTTTCACTAAAAAGTACAATGGTTATAGCCCTATTAAAGAACTTAATAATATCAGAACAAAAATTAAGTTCTTTAATAGGAGTATATATAGAACAAGAAGTTCTTTAACTAGCCGAAAATGTGACTTTTTTTTGGACACACGTTTAATCATATTTTGCTGTGGCGTTCTATCCAAGACACCAAATCAAGTTGTGAGAGACCAGAATGACTAAATCTACCAACAATATATAAAAATTAAAGTACAACAAAATTTCACAATTGTCCTTCTTAAAACTCATGATCTCTTTAATTTTACGTGCATAATAATCATTTTGTAAAATTTAATTGCTTTGTTTTTAAAAAAATTGATAACGGATTATGTTCATCATAAGTATAACCAATTTCCACACATAACTATGGAACTAATTTATTTGTTTTTTAAAAAATTAATTACGGATAATAGTCACATTTGCTAACAATATATAAAAATCAAGTATAGAGAAATTTCATAATTGTCCTTGTTAAAACTCATAATCTCCTTAATTTTATAATCGTCTAGCAAACATTGTATGATGTTTTGCATATACAATAAAAATTTATTTAATAGAAACACTACATTGATATTTATATATTGAAAATAATAATGAGTTTTTAATATTTTATCATATCGAATTTCTCATATATGTATAAAAAATTTGTTTATGCATATATAAACATTTAAAATTTGTCACGAAAACAGTGCAAACATTGAACAATATTTTGCATAAAAAGTAAAATTTTAATTATTAGAAACACTACGTTAATGTTGATATTTTGAAAATAACATGAGTTTTCAAAGTTTTATCATATCGACTATCGATACATACAAATTTTCTTCTGCATATATAAGCATATAAAATCCCAACGAGTGCGGTTTAAATATTTAACGGTGTTTTAAATATAAAATAAAAGTTTATTTAATAAACACACTACATTAATGTTGATATTTTGAAAATAGCCATGAGTTTCCAAAATTTTATCATATTGACTTTCTCATATATGTATATAAAAATTTGTTTATGCAAATATAAGTACATCAAATCTGCAACGGGTGCAGTGCAAACATTGAATAATATTTTAAATATAAAATAAAAAGTTATTTAATAGAAACACTTTATTAATTTTAATTTTGAAAATTGTCATGAGTTTTTAAAATTTTATCTTATCGACTTTGTCATATATGTATGTAAAAATGGTTTATACAGATATAAGTACATAAAGTGTGCAACGGGTACATTGCAAACATTCAACAGTCTTTTGCGTATAAAATAAAAAAATTATCTATTAGAAATACTACATTAATTTTGATTTTGAAAATAGTCACGAGTTTTCAAAATTTTATCATATGAATTTTCTCAAATATCTACTTAATTTTTTTTCTCACATATATAAAACAAATAAAATCCATAACTGGCGTGACTCAACTATTTGACAAATTTTTGTATATATAAGATAAAAATATTTAATAGAAACCTTACATTAATACTCATAATTTCATTTAATATCTATTAAACATTCTACAATATTAACAATCTAATTATTTTTTATATAATTATCGCAATGTTACGTGACCCATACGAAAGAACGAGTCTTTTATTAGTTGAAAAAAAAACTAGTTATAGATAGGATATAATACTCGAAATGAGACTATAAATAGAGATCATACATTTTTTGTTTTGTAAGTATTTAGGAACCTAACATGAATCAAGCCCAATATCAGTGTTAGGCGTGGCGAGTGTATTGAGAAAAATTAATCCAAATCAAACATCAAATGGAGAAAAGATTTAAATAAGTTTATAAAAAGTGACACATTTTACTTTATAAATCAGTTTTGTAAACTTGGACATATATTTCTCCTCCACAATATTTTTTATCTTCACAATTCTTATCTTCATATGCAATCTGGTCTCCAAAAAATAATCAGAAAAATAATCTCTACTTTGAATCTCCAAAATAATATAAGCCGGACACAAGTTAGTATGTCAACTTGCATAATCAGGTTAATTTTTGCTGTCGATTTATACCGTTTAATTTCTCACCTGACAACCGACACATTTTTGGGAGGATTATTCAAAGTTGTAAAGCTCTCTTTAAACAATATTATGTAAACTTCACTGTTGAATTTGTGCGGAGGCAAGCAAATGAAACAACACATACATTAGCAAAGACGACCACATTATCAGTTTGTTTTTAGGTCTTGGTTGATATACCAAATTGCATTGAACACATTTTGATTAATAAAATGTTAAAAGTTTGATTCCCTAAAAAAATTGACACCAATAACCCTAGGTTAATAGACTCCTGACTGTCAGGGAGCGCTGAGAGCGGCAATGGACTAAACGTCCAACACCACTAAGAGACTTAGACACCACATCTCCATCCAAAATTTTAAAACATTGAGTATATGAATCACCTCTATTGTATATCCAACGTTTCCTATATTTTTAGTCTCCGTAAAACTTAATTACTCAAACTTGAATTCCAATGTTAACGACCAAAAGATAAAAAAAATTAATCTCCATACTATATATCTAAGATTATAAGACCTCCATTGACCTCCTCATGATTTGTGTGAAGCTAGTCAAGTAATCATTTTACCATTTTTGCAATCTTATGCTCTCTCGGTTTTTTTTTTTTCAAAAAAAAGTCAGGAATTTAAAATGTGACTCGGATATCAAAACATTCTTTCTTATTTAATTTGTCTCTTGTTCTATTTCATATAAAAACATCGCTTGATAGCGTAGTCCTAAAAAAAATGGCAACTAAGCAAATGCACAATACAACTAAACTAAAGTAAAAAATAAATATTGCAGTGGTAGTTAACGTAACGACAAATGGGTTCAAATTTAAATTTCTCCATACGTAAAAGTAGAGTTTTTTTTTTGTACAATTAGAAATTTTTATTTTTTTTGAAGGAAGAAATTTTTTTCTTGGTGACCAGTTAAGTTGAATATTTTAGACCAAATCGGATGTTTCCTCTATTCCAAGCATTTGGTAATCTTATCAATTTATTTTTGTTTCAAAATCATAAATATATACATTTTTAAAAAAGGAATTAATGAGTATTTTTAAAATTGAACATATAATAATCTTTAATCTTCAACAATACTTTCTTATTGTTTTTTTAATCAGATATCTTCTACACGCAACTACAAAAACTCAGGTCAGATATATATTCAACCTTCTTATTAATTTACTAGTATAAAATAATTAATGATAAAATGAAATAGTTTAATATAAATAAATGATTTCTTAACCTAGCTATTTGAAAAGTCGTAAAGTTATGGAATCAAGATTTGATCCTCTTTGTAGCAGCACACGTGTGAGATCTTGATTATGAAGCAATATCCTATATATGTATATAAATGACGACATATGAAACCAATAACCAAACCAGTTATTTCAGCCATCATAAATTAGTTTGGGTCTTATAACTACTTAACAAACCCCACATACATAGTGCCAAACCTTACGGAGGAGAGTGTGTCCCTTAAATGCTGCAGTTGGTGCAGTGCAACCCTCATTACTCCATCATCAACATTTAGCCACACAACCAAGTCAGAGAAATATATGCTCCTCGTTCTTCATTTTTTGACATCATCATCATCATAGAAACACAAACAAAAACAACCTTTGATTTGGTGACCAAACGGAGATGAACTATTGTGAGACAAATTGTGTTGTCAAGAGGAACAAAGGTAAAGAAACTGATGAAACCTTGTCTTTTACACAGTCCAAGGATAATATAAAGATGTCGCATCAACATGATCGGAACAAAGGAAAACAACGTTATGCTCTTGTGTCGTTTATGGAACTACCGAATTATATGAAGGATAATGAATATATTTTACGTTATTACAGAGCCAATTGGCCTTTGAAAGAAGCTTTCTTCAGTCTCTTTCGTTGGCATAATGAAACTTTGAATGTTTGGACGTAAGTTTTTCATCAAGATCTGTGTTTTTCTTTTATTAGGCTAACGTTGTTGATTTGTTTTTTCATGTGCCTTTTCAGACATTTAGTTGGATTTATTCTGTTCCTTGGGTTGACCTTGGCCAATTTGATGAAGCCTCATGTGGTGGATCTCTTACAACAATTTACAAGGTATTTTTTTGAATAATTTAATTACTATATTATATGTATATGTGTTTATATGTGCGAGGACAAAGCTACATAAACACACACTGTCAGAAAGAATAAGAGAACCAATCTGGTTTCTCAATATTTCTCAGAAACCATATGCCAGCTGTTACCACCAGGTCATTGGTGTTGTGTATAATTTTTAGAATAAACAAAGAGAATTGTAATTAAAAAAAAAAAAAATAATGTCTAACACCTTATACAATACACTCTGGCCTAGTGCTAAGAATTGTATGTTTATATGGTGTCGAATGTGTGTACAAAAAAATTTCTGATAAAGAAAACAACAAATACATAATGAAATATGAATTTAGCTGCAAGTCAATGATTGTTATTCAATATACTCGTTATTTGTTATTTTATGCTTGCAACATTCTCATTTGATTTGTTAATTTTGTTTACTTAATTAAACTTTAGGAGAGCTGGATCTCTAAAATACCTTGGTAACCTTACTTTACCAATTGAAAAATATATTTTTTTTAGTAGAAATTCTGAAAACTTGATAAATTTGGAACAGCCTGCAGTTTGTTATTGCTTAACACACTCAAAGCAAACATGAGATGACAATGGTTTCTTGGCTTCTTGCACACACGTTTGATTAGAAAATAAATAAAGTTAGTTAACAATAACAACTAGATCTTGGAGAATTGGTTTAAATTCTAGTTTAGGTAACCGTCCTGTTGACAAAACCAATAGTACTAAAGTTTCTATGAAGTTTGTTGTGGACATGTAATTAACTTGAACAAGGATACATAGCAAAATTGCTTTTTACATTATCTATTCCAATATTAGCTTCTAGTTTTGTTTTTTGTGTTTGTTTTTATATTATTCAATTTGGATGAAGATTTTTATTAGGTGAACTGTCTAGCTAATAGCATAGTGTCTCTTATCACAATTCTCAACTAATTTTGCATATTATCTTTTTGCACATAGGTCTATCTCTTCAGGTGGTGAAAAAAATGTTTCTGATAGCATCAAAGTCCTGGTAAGTCTGCTCATTCTGCTAAAATAATAAATAAATTGAGTTTCGACAGAAATTAGAGACCGAAAAAATGAAACCGACTTCTAATTTTGATATCTGTAACACTTAGCAACGAAATTATGGACGGATTTCATTTTTAGTACTGACAATGTAAGAATTTGCAGGGAACGGCGTTACTCTTTGATTTAAACCATCAATTACCATTGACAATGGAAGTTGAATCCTTAGAATTTGTTATAGCAAGGTGGCCATTCTTTGTCTTCTTAGGTGGTTCAATGTTCTGTCTCCTCTCTAGCAGCATTTGCCACCTCTTTTCATGTCACTCCCATGACTTAAACCTGTTTCTGTTAAGAATAGATTATGTCGGAATCGCGGTCATGATCATAACCTCATTCTTCCCTCAGATTTACTATGTTTTCCTATGTCAACCTCATTGGCAACTCATCTACCTAGCCGGTATTACAGCCATGGGACTATTCACCATAGTAACATTGCTTTCCCCATCACTTTCTACCGGCAAACACCGCGCATTTAGAGCTATGTTGTTCTGTTCAATGGGACTTTTCGGCATTGTGCCTGCAGTTCATGCTTGTGTTGCGAATTGGGGAAACCCTCGGCGCAATGTTACGCTAGCATATGAATGTGTCATGGCATTGTCTTACTTGATAGGGACTTTGTTCTATGTGACGCGGATACCGGAAAGATGGAGGCCCGGTTGGTTTGATTTAGCAGGACATAGTCATCAAATATTTCATATTTTGGTTGTGGTTGGTGCATTATCACATTATGCAGCTACTCTTAAAATGCTAGAATGGCGTGACACTTTTGGGTGTGACAAGGCTTAAATTAAGGATCTATGTTTCACAACATATATATATATATATATGTATGTGCAGCATGAGATGGATTCTTTGCATTGTTGGATTTCAAGCAACTGTGAGATAATTACAACTCAATTCAGAGGCTTATGCCATTCATCAAAATGTTAAATAATATTTGTTGTCTTCATTCTATCAACTGAGTCTAAACTCATGTATTTTTCTTTCTCCCCCTCCCATTTGAATTTGTTATTCAATATATTATTGTACCTAGAATTTATTATTCAATAGTATGTTATATTGTATTACTCCTAGAAACACTAGTTTAGGTATTCAAGTGTTCCACTGATTATCTTCAAATTAATGGTATGAGCTAGGAATCATCTCACTTTATTGGCTTCTGAGTGAATCGCTAAGTTAAACCTTGAAGTTGAAGCAATCAAGTAATTTGTATATGAAAGTTATCGAAATTTTAAAATGATCAATGAAAAATGAAAATATTCTATTATATTAGCCTTTTATCAAACAATTTAAAGGACTAAATAGATCAAACCAAAAGGACTACAATGTGGTTGAGAAACCAAAAAGACTGAAGAATTTCAATTTTAAGGACACTTTTGAAACAACAATAATTTTATAGACTAGTTTGACAACACTCTACAATGTTATAATTTTTTTGTACTCGGTTGATTTTAGATTGGTTATAATAGTGTATATCGCAGTGCTCCAACAGTAGACCTGTAGAGTAAGATTAGGTACAAATTAGCTCCAACCTTGACAATGTAATCTCTTCAACCATAGGAGTGAAAATAATTCCTGTAGCATCTTAAATGTGACCTTTAACAAGAAATTAATGACGTGTTTGACCTATGATCGTAGGAAGGAACAATGGACATTGTTTAGCTTGAATTCAATGTCAAGAAGTGATTTAATTCGTTAAAATGCATGATATATAAGTCTATATATGCAAGCACCACCTTGAGCCAAGTGCACTAGACCTAGTGGACAATAATTAAATGTGTGTTTTGACATTTTCTATTTTAATTTTTTTTTTACAAATCTTTAAAAATAGGAAATAAAATTAAAATAATGGGCAGTTTTACAATTAAAAGTAGAAAATAAAAACATAACATTTTTTGGTATACCACAGTTAGTCTTATTGAGTTATTGTGTGCTCGTTGTCATTGAATAAAGACCTCTCTTAGTTAGGACAAAATGTATATATTCTTGATAAATTAGCTTTCAGTTGAGACTAGGGGCATATTTGTCTCTCGTCATCTTCATTAGAAACATTTCAATTGTTCTCTTCATGCGTGATCTTTCTCAAACAACATTTAACGTATGTTTGATTTTAATTTTGAAGGGTCAAATGTAGTATTCTAGAGGTTGTAGAATGAGAATTGATTTTGCATGTATAATTGATTCTACCTGAATCCTTACTTTTTGGTTTTTATAATTGATTTTGGCCTTAAATTTATTGTTAAATCCAATTTTACATAAATATATCAGAATATAAATTATTTTACATTCAACTCACATTTATCTAAAATCAATTCACTCAAAATCAATTCTTATCGACTAACTTTACATCCATACATACACATATGTTATTTGTTTACAAATACTTTTAGTCAAATTTTCATGATCAATGATAATGAATCAATTCAGTTATGAAAATATAAAATAACACATTGAAATTTGAAACTTTAATTAAAAAAAAAAAGAATTTAACAACAATAAATTAACTATATCTTTGAGAAGGAAAAGAAACTAGTTAGAAAGAGAAATTTAAATTTGATCAATTTTCTTAGTGGTCAAATAGTCAAGTCGGTAGACTCACACACCTTAAAAGTTGAGAAGGGAAAAATCTCTGATTTGAACTAAACTAACAATTGAGTTGTATTTACAGAATGATAATTTGTTTTTTAATCTAAAGAAAACATGTTCAAATTTTATCCATCAGTAAGACAAAATACTCTTGAATTTGTTTAAAAGAAATATGATGTCAAAGAGGCAAGGTTATTCGAAAATTTGTTTAAAAATCACTTTTTCTTGGCAGTATTGTGAGAATGAGTTTCATGAGAAGGCAAACTAAAAAATATATGTAAATAAAAATCATGAAATCTCTACCTAAATATTTTTGGTTAACCATTCATGCAACTAGAATGAATAAATCATGAAAAATGTTGGCATAGTTTCCTAATTCTTAGTTTATATTATCAAGGAGTCAACTAAAATTAGTTTGAAAATTGTTCAATAGACACCTTCAAATGTTCATTGGCCCCTTAAATATCCTAAAATGTTCACATCAGATCATAACTCCTGGTCGTTGTAGTTCAAAAGTTACTAGTTGATATCTTGATCACGAGTTATATGAACCACGAGTTAACTAGCGATGTCTAGATCCCAAAAATAGATGGTTAGGGAATGGATCCTCTGCAGTGACCGTAGGGTACAGTTAAATCCCAACATTTTAAAAAAAGTTAATGCTTAAAAATATAAATATTGAAAACTTAACATTAGGAGAGATAATACCTTTACTCGTGTAGATTCCATATATACTATAGAAGACCGGAGAAAAAAACACAAAAGGAAATTCATTCTTGCCCGTATGGTTAAGTATGTAGCTATGATTTAATTATTAAATGACATGTCATATTTTATATTAAAATAACTTCAAGTTTTGAATAAATTTAGCCTCCATGGTACCGGTACTTTAAGGCATCTAATAATTTACCATTGTTTTAAATAAAGGCGAACACTTTTTTTTTTTTTTTTTTGTTTTATCCTTC
>Ga0228710_1006554_pt1 | contig 17584 bp, 12 predicted proteins | sample MedpolnodulmetaG_FD_177995 | JGI IMG/M metagenome (GOLD analysis project Ga0228710, IMG submission 177995) | Root nodule microbial communities from Medicago polymorpha collected in Santa Monica, California, United States - pink nodules | ecosystem: Host-associated > Plants > Roots > Nodule...
TTGAACCAGTGGGCTTCATCCTCAATTCAGAGGTGTCTGCATAATGGAAAAAATGTACTACTAATGATTAATGAAGCCTGTAATTACAGAAAACCAAAATCAATATCTTTATGTCAATTACCCAAATGAATTAAGGAGAACCCAGCTGGGTATTATCAATCAATTCAAACATCATAAAAAGAATATGGAAATTGAGTCGCTCAAGTCAAACAAATATATGAAATTGTCTAGTTCAAACAACAGACACTAGCTTAGCTTAAACAACGGTGAGATGACACGAACATGACGAAACGATGGCGAAAGAGAGAAGATGGAGGTAGGGGATGAATTAGTAAGGAACAGACGATGACAATGCAGTGTGGGAGCAGAACAAATTAACGACGGGGCAGAGGTGAGTGCATCCTGGCGTAAGTGTCGATGATGGAGAAGGTGGGTTTATGCGTTGAGACTTCTTTTTCTTTCCTTTTTTTAATTAAAAAATTTATATTGTTTGAAAAAAAGATTTAAGTCGTTGATTTAGTTTAATACCACATGTCATTCAACTGAAAAGGGAAATGCCGATCCCCATTTCCTAAGGTAATGGAGAGGATCCGGTTCAAAAATAAATTTTTTATCTTGTAAATATAAATTGTTACTTTTGAGTGATTAGTAATTACACAACTTGAACAAAGCACTCTCCCCTCTCTCTTTTGTGAGCTGTCAGCTAAAACCCTAATTTCCTATTCTTCATCCACCAAAGAGGGGTGGTTTAGGGTCAATTTTTGACCCCAAATTAGGTTTTTCTTCCGTGTTTTCGTCGTCGTAGTGTGACTTTGTTTTGTTTGCCGTCTTTGTGCGACGTTGTTTGTCTTTTCCCTTTTGTTCAGGTGTTTGTTCAGTTCAGATTGTCAAATCAGCTTCGATCTGGTGCAGATCCAACCAATGACTTTGGCATCATCAACGTTGCAGATCCGGAGGCATGGATATTCTGAAGATTTTAATATAGTCATATTTGTAGGCTTATGTACTTTGCCGTTTTATGCTAGTAACATGGATGATGTGAGTTTATTTGTATCGATGTACCCTGCAAATTTGAATGAATGAATGTCGTTTGTTTTGCAAAAAAAAAAAAAAAAAAGTAATTACACAACTTTTTAATACTTTAGTTGTTTAACAAATGTTCGAGTCACCTCTCTATAATCTATTCCACTAACAATATTATGTATTTATAGGAAATTAAAGTAAAAAAAAATTAGAGCAGGTTGAAAATCGTTGAACTCAACAACAGCAGAAGAAGCGCGCCATGGTGAAAGGCGTTGTCGGAGAAGAAACCCGATTCCAATCGGTTGAAGATCGTCTCACCAAATCTTCCCCTCCAGCTGAGGTGGGTCTACTGATAGGAAAATTCAGCTCCGCATTGGATCGCGTCTTTCTCTTCGATTTGATTCCAACTCCTCCTAATGATTCCGGTGAACCAGCTTCTTCAATTATCCAACCTGATAAGAAAACCGCTTCCAAATCCAAATCTCAAACCCAACCCGATTCTTCTTCTCTCTTCATCGATAAGGATTGGGTTTCCGAACACGCTCGTCAGGTTTCTAGAATGTTAGTCGGTGGCATTAAGGTTGTTGGTGTCTATGCTTGGGTCAATGATAATGCCTTCAAGAATTCAACCTTAATGCTTTGCCAGGTATTTAATTTTAGTTAACTTGTTCATTTTCTAGCATAGACATGATTTAATGATTTTCGTGTTGGATATCGAATATCACACTGTCATTGACACATAGACACCGATAATAATATAATAATATAATTTAAGAAAATGAAAGTAATTGAACATATCTTCACGTGTGAGTGTCAGTGTCGGACACCCGACACACTTTTGATCCCAAGTGTTGTTGGTTTTATGTAGTTCTCTTGGTTAGGCATTCAGTAATTTTTTCCCCTTTTGTACCCTTGCAGACTGTGAAGGGAGTTGCTGAAGCAGCGCCGGCTTCGGAGGTTAACTGGGATGAAAGACTGCTTCTTCAAATTTGTTATGGCCCGAGAAGGTAACTCAAATCCTTCTATTGTGTTACACTCCCAAAGGTGGTCATTTAGCCGATGAGTTTTTGTTTCTGGTATGATATGGTGTTTGTTCTATTTCTATTTTGTGCAGGTGGAATTGTAGAAACTGTTCGCTATCTTCAAATATTACATCTAGTAGTCTACGCCCTTGTGATTTTAAAATGGGGAAGGTCTTAAGTTCTTTTCAAACTTTTAGGTGTATGCACAACTTTAATATTAGGTAACAACCTCAGAGATTTAGGATATTCTTCTATGTATTGACTAGACTTGGTTGTAAATTGATTTTTGTATATGGTATCATATCTTACAAGGTTACCCATATTGCATGATGGTTCATCCAAGTTTCAGACATTGAGTGACATTCTTCATCATGCAATATCTGTTCATGCAAAAGAGCTGGCAGATGCAAAAGCCCTGATCGACGGTAAATTGGTAAACTATTCCGCTCTATCTTTTCACTTCTAATTTGTGGATATTGTTTTGTCATTAGTCAGAAGTAAAAAGCAATTATGTGTTTTCAATTATTATGAGTAGCAAATTTGTTAATTCTCTGGTTATAATGTATTTATTCACCTCTTGTGATTTAGTTTGAACACATTAAGAGTAACATTTTGACATTGATCTCTTCTTTGTTCCTTGGTGGAAGAGAAAACTGTATACTATAGATTGTGGATAGTGATATTGGGTTGGGGTTGCGCTGCAACTGCTGAAGTTGTTAGAATATAAGAAAATATCATATTATATCTCGTATTAACTCGAACTATCTCATAGGAGTAGCTTCTTCTCTTATCCTAGTTATTATCGCGATCTGTTTCCCTGTTCTATTAGGATTAGGAGTCTTGTATTGTGTGCCTATGAGAAGGGGCTAGAGCTAAATCTTTTTGTGTCATCTGATCATCAATCACAATCATATTTTAGTGTTTTAAGACTCGATTGCATATAAGCTTTGATGCAAATAAGTTCTCACTAACGAGAATTGTATCTTCATAAGCTGTTTTTTCATAAACTACCTTGACAATCTTATGAATAATACATAAAAGCATATTTATTTGCATAAGCTCAAAAATGAGCCAATCTAAACAGGCTCATAATGATGTTGATAATTCATATCCCACATGATATAATATTAGGAGAAGTTGCTAGTATTTGTGGTTTTGGCTGGAATCATTTCTTTAAGTATAATGCTCGTTTGTATAAAAAGAAATTTAACATGCATAGTTTGTTACAAATGAATTTTTCTTCCACCCACCCTAGGTGTTGTTAATCTTCCCAGGATATTTGTTTTTCTCTATATTCTCACACATCTGTGCACTTGTGTTGTATTAAACAGTACAAGACATTTCTTTGTTATCATTATTTTATTAAAAATGATTTATTTTGTACAATTTTAGGTTCTTGATAACGAGCCATGCTCGTTAGATGGTGTGCGTGAAGTTGAATTGCTCATACCATTCTTGAATAATAGTTCTATTGAAGGTATATTTTCTTCAGTCGTATACAATATGAATATTCTGTTTGCAATAGCTATTGTTCTCTAGTTGGTTTGAAACTTCATCTTCTGACATTAATTTTTTTTTGAACAAATTTTCTAACATTAGCTGTTAATATTTTATAAAGCATACAGCCAAAGAGATGTTTCTGGTATTCTTTCCTTTGGTGGCGCGATATGTTCTTTTGCGTATCTGAATTCAAAAGAGCCAATTTCACAAGCTGTCACTGATATAAAGGTGAGTAAGTATTTACTCTATTCATGAGTTTATTTATGATGAAATTTCTGTTCGTTTATTCAAGGGCTGTCTTAAGTTTGACATTTGTTTGGAAATATCTTCCCTGAAATATGGTTATTTGATGGTACACCCTCTCATGTGTTTATAGAGTGAAGTGATAACTTCACTGACTTCCCTCACTGACTTCCTGATCTTCTCCAATATTGTATGGGATCACAATTATGTGCATAGGGAGATATCATTACAAGCCTGCAAAGTAGACTGGATATAATCTGTGATGAGACAGATGTTGATTCAGGTAACCATCATGATGTTGGAAGGCAAGTTAGCGAGGACGATGTATCAGTTGAAAAGCCTGTTTCCCAACTTGTGCTGCATTTATTGAGGTAAGTAGTTCGTAGTAATATCTACATACCACTCGATGATATACTCCAATTTTCTGTTCTGAGAAAACAGTACCCAGTGTATATGCCTGTTCCTGGGTTCTGATGTAATGCAATTACATGTTTCCTCACCTTCTAAGATTTTATCATCAGCTAATAGATGGTGCAACTATATGTTTCCTTGCCTTCTATGGCTATTCCATTTAGTGACTTGAATTATTGTTCACTTGAATTATCTGTTTAAGCTAGTGCAATATGGCAATGGGATCTATGCATCAATCACTGAGTTGGTTCAAAGACCTACCTCTGCTACAAAAATCTTGATGTACCTGCTTAAACTTAACATGATCCCCTGTCACATTTTATTCTTGCCACCTTGTTACGATTATCATTTATGGTGTAAAATAGGGTGATTTCATCATTTATTTTGCTATGACTATTCTTTAGCGAATGAACCCTTGTTACACATTTTTGTATGCCAAACAATTAGATCCAATCAGCTTCATAGCATCTTCCTAGATTTCCACTCGTTTTGTTAGCAACGTGACAAAGTTCGGTTGATTTGATTGCTATAGTTTATAATGTTTACAACAAATGGCCTATTCTCTCTCTTTTTTGGTCAGAAAGTAGTTCCACTTCCTCGTATTGAGAGACGAAGGATTGTCTACAGAGGAGACAATGTTTTTTTGACGTGCTTAAACTTAATAGGGTGCAATGGTTTGTCCTTTCTCAGTGGGATCATCAACTAGCATCTCCTGTGAAGTGTTTTTTGAGAGTAAATCTCTGTGTGCAACATCTAGAAGTGATAATCAATCCATATGATAATTGATACATTTTGTTATTTTGGATTCCCATGCTCTGGTTTGGAACATTTGATTAAATAATAAATCTATTGTGATTTTTTGACAGAAAAGAATGCAGCCTTCCTTTTCCTAGAAGAGTTTTCGCACCGTGGTTAGCAGGGACGTTTGTGTGTGATTACTTGCAGCCTTCTGAGACTGTTGAGGTTTGGTTTCTATTTGTCTGTGAATTTTGTTTGCAATCTGATTTGGTTTTAAGGTCAATTACTTGTGATTTGTTCTTAGGTTTTAAAAGATCACTGTATGGAGTTGTTATCCATGAAAGCTCCAACTGATATCTCTACAATTTTGGAGCCAGAAAAAGAAGTTATATCTTTCAGAACTAAATCTTTTTGGGATGTAGCAGTGCCCTCCTATTCAGAAATTCACCTGAAAGAAAACAAGACGAAACTTGATGGCAGAGGAGAGAGTTCTAGTGATAAACTCGTGAAGCCAGGTCACATTAGTGTTGTAGCTGCTGGTCTCATCCTTCTACTATCCGTCTTAGTTGGTTTTGTGTTATTTGCCCGTAGGGGTTGAGGGGTTTATCTCTCCTTCAAATATTCTCTCACTTCTCAAACATGAATACATGTTTTCATATAGTTTCCAAAACGGCAGGCTTTGACAACTTTTGTACTTCGAAACTTTACAGCGGCAGGTATGAAAGAAAAAAAATGAAAGAATGAGTGAGGAAGACCAGACTCAATCGATTTTTGATGAACAAAAATCAACATGTGTATTTTGCGTAATTTTATTTCAATTACTTTTATAGTGATATTAATAGTATAAATATCAGACATTAAAAACAGAACGATCTGAATCTCAAGTGATAATGTTGTGGGTCTCTGTATCTCTTCCGGTTAGCTGGCATTGGCTCTACGTTGACACATTTCTTTGTTTGCAAAGAGCTCCGACACTTCGATCCTCTGTTATGGAAAGTTATGGCATTGGCTCTACCAATTTTTCTTTTTAGAAAACAACTATCAACACTATTGAGAAATCTACACGTTTTCTCAAATTCTTTGAATAAACAGTCAATTTAGTCTATAAACTATCGTTTTCTTTTCCATTTGGTCCCTAAACTATTAAAATCAATTAAAAGATCCTTAAACTATATTTTTATCCATCAATTTGGTCCTAACTAAGGGACTAAATTAATGGGTGGATGTATAGTTGATTTTAATAGTTTAGGGACTAATTTGATGAAAGAATTATAGTTTAGGGACTAATTTGAATGATTACTTAATTCTCTTCAATCATCAAGCCAAACAAAACTTTAAAATATAGATAAATATTTTGGGAAATAATAAAGATAAACATAAAAGCTTTAAACCTGCAATGCTAAATTTAAAGATAGAAAAAAATTTGACTGACATTCTTTTTTAATTTGAAAAACTATATTTACCGGTCATTAAAATTTCAAATGGTGATTGACACTCAAATAAGATTCGGATTATTAGTAATTAACAATTTTAAAACTACTTTTACCATGGCTACGACTTTGATTGCCTTTTTGGCTACCACCAATACTTTCACAAAGATATTTACTTCCCTTCTTTCTAGGGGGAAAGAAGGTGCCAGAGGCTAAAATGTATCATGAGAAAGCGGGAAGAGAATAAGGAAAGCAAATAAATGTGTCTAATGTTTACATGTAAAAATCAATGGCCATTGATGAATGATAAATTGGAGCAATCGTTGTCATCAACATCTTGAAATGTTGACACCTAGCTTGCTTTACTAAACCATATAACTGGAGAAAATCTCATCATGTTACTTTGATGGCCCACTCCCAGAAAGTTTCTCGTCGGCAACATCACTGGGAAGGTCAAGGCCCTGTGGAATTTTGCCAGGAAAGTTGGTAGAGGACTCATCTGATCCAATCATCCTGTAAAAATGAATACTCAAAACTGAGTTTTGTGCAGAAGTTTGAGTTATGAGTATAAGTTATTCTGTAAATAGGATGGATGCTCACCCCCTATCAATGATAACCACTGAACGCAGCTCACAATTAGCAAAGCTGTGAAAATAGAAGGGCAAAAATTAACTCGTTAAAAGTCCAATGCAAGAAAGGCTTGACAATGTAAAACTTGCTGACAAGAAGAATGACAATGTAAAACTCATTGACAAAAAGAATGACAATGTAATACCAACAACAAATTAAAATCAAACTCCTATTTTTTTCAGTTTTTTACTCAAAGGATTCCAATTAGCAAGTTTACTTTTCCAAAACAAAAAACCGCCTTATTATTGATTATCTGTGTCATTTATTCCGAAATTTGAATGTGATAATTCATAAAAAAGACAAGACATTAATTTTAGATGAATACTTACTGTGTGCAGATTTCACTCTTCACATTTGCATGACAATCATTTCCAAAAGCACTTAGAGTATGGAATAGAAAACCACTGTGGGTAACAACAGCAATCTCCTTTTCTTTGCGTGTCCATAACCTGGTCCATTACAGAGATATGAATAGAACACATGATCATAATGGACTAATACAACTATTTGCTTCAGATGTTGTGCAACCATATGCATAACCTGAATGTCTTAACATTATTATAATATAAGACAAACAACAATAACCAAACCTTATCCCATCAAGTGGGGTTAGCTACATGGATCAAACGACGTCATAATGCTTTATCATATACCATATTTCTATCCAACTCATACATAATATAAGAGCAACATATTAAAAAAATAAACCTTTTCGACCAATAAAAAAGGATAGTGTTAATAAGAGTCCTTTGGGCATTGTTTAAGGAAACAAAAGAGGTAAATTTTTAAGGGAAAATGTGCTATCATTACATTTTCAAATGTTTAATTTGCAAAAAAAAAAAGTATTTTCAAGACAAATTTCCATTTATTACCTCTTAACCCATGTCCTTAGGGCCCTTATTACCCTAAGAAAAAGATCATCCTAAACGTCAACCATAGTAATGTGAACTTTTTTCAGTATGCTTAAGCATTTTGCTCTCCCTACTTCTTTTTCAATATGACTCTTATTAAATATGCATAGTCACTGATATAAAAGTTGAGTTATTTAATCACTCACCATTCCAAAAATTTCAGTCCCCTGGCAGCAACTTCTTCATTCTTCTCTCTAATATCAGGTTTCCACAAAATGTCCTCATCGCGCTCTATCTAAACATAATTCATATGAAGCATGAATCCAATCTAACCAAATATCATTCAAACCTTAGCAACAAATGCATCAAAACAAAATTATAGTATCCGCTATCTACTTTTTTAGCAAATCAAAATATTCACTTTTTTCACTTACCAGCGAAAAATCAATTGCCGGAAACATATTTTGGTACTCAGTGATGCCTCTTCTCTTATCACAAGGATGCACCCCCTGAATCACGCAACGTAAAAATACTCAAACTAGCTTAAATTAATACAATGCCAAATACAATGCCAATTACTTTTTATAAAATAAGCAAGAGAGGAGGTAAAAGATAATATACGTTAATTTTGAAACTTCTCTCAGCTCATCATAACCTAATCTAGTCACCAGCTACATGATAGGAACCGATTGACAGAAAATATGGAAAATCTTTGGATTAAAGTAGAATTCCCAAACTCAAATCCAAAATCTTAACTCAAGTGGTGAGAATTGCCTAAGTTATATAAGGACTACTTTGACCATATTTCTAGTTAATGTGGGATCTCAACACAGCCCAACACACACTTCATGTCCCCATCCTACAATGAATCAACAACCTTCAAACTATCGTACATGACTTGGGAAACCCAGTTAAAGATAAAATCAAGCAAAGTGAATTGGATTAAGGAGCAAAAATAAGGGACTAGGAAGTATAATCTTACAGCAGCTCCCAGGAAACAAACAGTAAGTGATCAACATGATATGACATAAGTTTCCTAATTAATTAACAAAGAAGGCTTAAAGATGGTAAGGTAGACGGTCTACATGTAATTTAAGCATTTCATCTAGCACATTTTGCAAGTACTGATGTTGTGCCCTCTTTAAAGCATTTATAAAGGGAGGAAGAAAACAAATAGATGATTGAAGTAATTACTAGATTCAACAGCCCAGATTCCAAACTGCAAAGCAATAAAATTTTCATCACCACATACCAAATGCTCGCGGCAAAGCTCTACTGCTACAAATGGTGGCGAATTCAGACTAGAAATTGCATGACGACTGCTATTCTCCACATTGTCATTCATCAGAGGAGGGGCATTAACTCCATCAGCGTGTGCCTCACCACCAAAGACTCCAACTGCTGTTTGCATGGTCCTGCAAAGAAATATTTAGCAATTTGAATAGACCCCACCACTGGAAAAAAAAAATCTAGAGGAACACTTGTTTATCCGCTGATTTTCAAAAAAAAATTGTTTTGTGAAAATATCAGTGTAATCCTACAAGACTACATTTATAAATAACCACATATTAAACATAAAACTGTATGTGCCCAACCACTCTTTATAAGCTCAATCATATTTGAGGGACATTATAATAGTGTATGTTAGACATATATTATAGCAAAAGTATACATGTATATAATAGACTTGCAAATGCAATATATAATTCAAACAGTAACGCGAGACATTCTCTCTCTGAATATTTGTGCTGTCAGATTTTAGTCATGAAGAGTCATAAACTATATATTGGTAGAAACTTTAGAGTTTCATTCATCCTAGGACAATCGGTAAAACTTTATACATTTTAAAAGCATCTAATATTTGTTGTTTCATTTCATATATGGCCGTTTAAGTTCGATTCTGCAATCTTATCTCACAATTATTCCTGATTTGTAAAGGACTTTGATAGGACACCAAGAGCCAAGTCATGCAAGCACAACTTCTAGAAGATACTGATAGAACCCGTAAAGTCAAGAAACAACTATATATTATTGAATGGTAAAATGATGAGCTTAAGATCTCTACAATGGTGGCAAAACAGAAAAGGAAATGATAAACCAGAATCAAAGACTTCCTATTCGAGAGCAAAGCTCCTAACTAGAGAGAAACTCTCCTAACCAACTCTAACAATATTTCTCAATGCTTCCCTCACTCCCCTCCGCTCTCTTTTATAACAGAAAATCCCCTAAATTCGGGCAGGGTACTAACTAACTCTTATTCTAATCCTCTAGAAGTTGTGCTTGCATGACCTGGGTCTTGGTGTCCTATCAGACTTCTTATACACATTCACATAATAACATTTCTTCTTTCAATTCACGATACCAATAAGTAACAAAGCTTTGACAAAATGATAAAGTAAATTAGTAACAGAATTAGGATGATTCCAAATTAAAATAAAGTTATACCTCAACAAAGGGGAAACAATAACTAGTTCAATTCTTTTGGAAAGACCGCTTGCCTTAACATGCTCTCTCAGATTATCGACCTGTAATATAGAGCAACAAATATTCTACCATTATGTTTAAAAATTAACCTGGAAAAATGATCACTAAGACAAAAAATTCTCATGAGACACAAACTGCAGATATAGTGATATACTAAGGCATAAGACTGATACAAATCTCTGGAAATTGTCAGAAGCATTTGTCTTGTTTACTGTGAGAGTCTAAATAACATGGCAATTACCTGGTTCCAGCCGAGAGGGGTGAGACTTGCATCAAAAAGATCATAGGATAAGTATGCATCAGGGTTCTTGTCTCCTTCAACATTGTGAAACCCTTGGGCATGTCTAACCTGCATACAAGTTTGGATAAGTACGGAATAATATTGAAATAAAACATAACATACTCCAATGCACAAAGCTAAAGTTGGCACAAACCAGGTGAAGAGTTTTACAACGGTGCAACGGGTAAAGGATGCTTTGACCTGAGGAAGTATCCATATCTGCAAAGTTCATCACGGAACAGCTCTATAAGCACACAATACAAGTTTCATTTTCATTTTCATTATTTCGGTAATACTAAGAAACTTATTCAATTTGAATCATAACCCCAATGATGAAATAACAAGACTTGATCTAATTAAGAAAAGAAGGGAGAAAACGAAAGTATGATTGGACATAATAAATAATACCGAGAAATTGGAAACAAAAAAAGAGTATCGAAAGAGGATCGTATTGGTACCTGAGCGAGAAGAGACGCGAAGTGAACGTTGGAGAGGTTGTGATGAAGAAATGAGTGTGGGGATAAAACTCGAATTCTTCTTCAATAAAATAGGGGAATTTGGTGGTGGTGTTACACTTACAAGAGCAGTAGTAGTAGTTGGCATGGTGGCGTGCGTGCAATAAATAAATAATGCAATAGAATATAAATTATAGTATATATCCTTCCATTCAAATATGCCACGTTATCTTATGACTCACTCACCCATTTAATTTAACCTTTTTGAATAGTAGTTTTTATAAGGGTATATTTATTAAACTATTCAAAAATTACAATAATTAATTAATAATTGGATTTATTTTTATTATTATTATTTGTTTCTGTTTTTCTTCTTAATGTTGTTTTATCGATGATGTGGGACTTAGTGAGAGCGACAATATAAACACTTCATGTAATTAACCAAATAACAATTGCTCATTCAATTCCTTTCAAAAACTATTTTCCTCTCAAAGCTGTAAGATTCAATTCAATAGTGATGAGTGATAATCCTTATGCCGTAGCAAGTGGCATCAAAAGTCTAGTTCGATCCTTGGAAAAGTGATTTTTTTTTTTGTTGTGTTTGTATGGCTATCTCATTTTATTGGTCATTTCTCAATAGCACTTTTCATACTCGATGAGTTTTTGAGAAAAATTATGATAAATGGTGTACCTAGATAAAGGTTATTTTCGCTTTCCAAGATGTGTGGGGTTCCTAATAAAATGACTTGAGAAGTTGGGAGATGCAACAGATGCACAAAAGACTTCTCAATATCAAGTTTTCAGATGATATCAATCGTTTGGTTGAAGACATTGGAAAGGTATCGATTAAGAGAAAGGATGATAAGCAATCACTCGTCGTTGATGTGTTGTTTGTGTTAGGTATGAAATATGTCTTGGTTAATTACTTAAGAAGGAATATGTGATGATCATGACAATAGTTTGAAACAAGAAAATATTGATCTAAAAGTTCCTTTGTTGAACATTTAAGGTGGGAATTCAAGTAGTCCGAATACGTGTTTATCTCACTGAGAAAGGAAATAAGGATTAGAAAATTAGGTTGAAAAAAAATAATACATGAACGTAACTTTTTAATTTGAGGTGTAGGTGACTCAAGTAGTCAACAAAACCACAATAATTGAAGATCAATTTTTTTTTCAGGTTTATGTTATTTCTGCTTTGTTGGTTAGTTTGATCTGATGTTTACATTGGATTGAATCTAAATTTGAGTAGTTATTTAATTTTATATTTTAAAGCTAAATTGTTCTACCATTTTCAATTGGTCAGGTATGTGGTCCTAACTAAAAGAAGTAAACATCTTATAATATTATGTTTGGAATTATGTCCAAAACCGTTTGTTTCACTGTGAGATAAGCACCCTTTATCAGTTAATTGTCTATTTGGATCCATTGTCTATTTAGATACATTGCTGAAAACTCGCCATTATGGTGGTTGCCGTGCGTGGACAACCGCCATTATGTTTCACTGTGAAAACGGTTTATCATTTAATTGTTTATTTGGATCCATTGCTGAAAACTCACCACCGCCATTATGGGCTTCTAGAAGCATCTAAAGCGCGTGCTCAATACATAAAACATGACTTATGGCCTAAATCATATAATTATAAGCTCAAAAAAGACTATAAATACCCACTTTGGGATCATTATCAAGGCATGATGACCTAAAAAAATACTAACCTTAGTTATCGATATTGTACTGTTGAAAAATTGGTGTGAAGATGGAAAGAAATTGGATGGTTGGAAGATTAAACACCAAGTTATTAAACTTTGATCTAATGTTGTGTGAATTGAAAAAATAGTGTGTGGGGGTCCCACATAAAATAGAACATACACATTAGTAGTGTTTAAATAGTGGTATTTAATTTTAAATACTTGATAATGATGAAAATAATAATAATTATTATTATTTATTCATGGATATCACTTCCCATAATTTTAGGTTATGTTTGTTGTGATAAGATTGAGAATCCAACTGAATTTCCCATCTTTCCTTCATTAGTGAGTTTGTTTCTTTTTGAACTTATCCGATTAGTTTGTTGCTTGAGCTGATTTGTGGGTTGCTTAATTTTTAAGTTTACTTAATCATTAAGTTTCTCCAAATCAGGTACAAACTCTCTTTATAAATAGAGAGCTCTCACACAGTGCATTCCACACACCGAAATTCACAGTTGATGCTTGCTGTGTTTTTCCTCTCTTCTCCCTCCTTCGACTTGTGTTGACAAGTCCTTCTCCTTTTTCTACTCCTTTCTGTCCCTTCAGAAATAAGAGTGTTCTTAAGACCATAGTCCCTTTTCGGTTTAATGTCTCTTCGGAATTAAGAATGGTCTTAAAAACATAGTCCCTTCGATAATTTAAGTCCCTTCGGAATAAAGAGTACTATTAAGATCATAGTCCCCTTTTTGAATAATAATGTCCCGTCGGAATTAAGAATGACCTTAACGGTATATAAATATTCTTTCAATATTTTAATTGAGAAATTAAAGTTAGAATGGTGGTAACACCATATATGAGTGGTCTTAGCACCATAACAGAGTGGTAACAATACCATATTAAAGTGATTTCAGTATTAAAGAGTGGTCTTAGTACCATATTTGAAGGTGTAAATCTCGAACGGTTTTCTACAGTGCAGTAGTTAACCGCACAGTTGTAGCTGGGCTTGTTTTATCTTGGAGGCGGCGTGGTTGATAGTCTGTCTTGCACAATTTGGGCAGTGCCACGAAACGTCTTAAAGAGAGCGACCTGGTCGTGACTCAACCTAGTAACAACTTTGGTAGATAATAGAATTTTGCAATCCAAATACAACAGTTTGGAAATCCAAAAACAACATGTACTCAGCACAAGTACATAAAGATTCAATGAAAATGTTGCACCTGTCCTAGTTTGAATCCAATTATAGAAATGTAGCTCTGTTAAATCTCTTAAGAAAAAGTTTTGTTCTCATCTATTGTGGTTCTACACAGTTTGAAGGATTAATCTTTTCAATTACACGCAAAGAATATCCAAGTCATAATAAAAAAGAAAATGTTACACTTGTAAAAAAAAAGGGCATGCATTACGTTTGAGTTCAGAATTATAACCTTTTAAAGAAGAGTTTCAACCATTTTATTTTTCTGTTTTGATGTAAATCAAATATTTTCTTCACATAATTGTAGAGCTTATCCCTCTAGCCAAGTGATATCACAAAGGGATTTTAAAATCAACTCTCAAATTTTAACGTTGCTCCATTTTCATTTAGATTTGAACTCATAACTCTAATTAAATTGAAAGACAGCCGAACCATGTCATTTAGAGGTTCTTGGGTTTTTTTCCGAAGGAAAACACTCTTGGGTTTTATTTTTCTTTTGATTTCTTTATGTGATTATAAAACCCTGGAGCATAATTAACAAAGAAGGTCGAGACTTAAATACATTTTAGGCTTAAATGTTCGATTGGTCCCTTAACTTGATTTTAGGTATCGGTTTGGTTCCATAAGTAATAAAAAGTCTGTTAAGGTCTCTTAACTTTATTTAAAGTATCGGTTTGGTCCTTTCTGTTAATTTAATTCAAAAAAAACATTAAATTTTGGTCCTTTAACTTATTTAATTAGTATTAATTTGGTCCCTAAACTTAATGTTTTTTTGAATTAAATTAACAGAAAGGACCAAACCGATACTTTAAATAAAGATAAGGGAGCTAAACGAACATTTTATTACTTATGAAACCAAACCGATACTTGAAATTAAGTTAAGGGACCAATTGAAACCTACATTTTAACCTATATTGTATTTTTCTTATTTGCACACATTTCCAGAATCGCTCATGTGAAAACTCTAACCAACAGGTACAATATGTCCAACATAACTATCTTAACACATGTGCAATAAGAAAATATTAATTGATTATTTAGAATGAATCACGAGTGAGAAAGTTCATTGGTCATTTTCCTTGATAATATATGGAATTTTTTTTACGGTCACCACTTGTATTCTTGTAACAAGAAGGCTAGAGAAGGACATGTCTTGTGGAGAAAAAGGTTGTTTACTTTATGTTAAATTACATTTTTGGTCTCTTAATTATTTAGGTAGTATCACTTTAGTCTTTTAATTAAAATTTGATTTATTTTGGTCCCTTAACTTCTCTCTGATACACATTTTGATCTTTTTCGTTAGTTTTAATTTGAAAACGTTAGGTTTTCTTCATCTTCTTCTCCTCTTTTTCATCTGTATATCATCTCCATCAACCTTCAACAACAAGAATCCTAGAAAAATTCTAGAAGAAAATGAAGAAAACCTAACGTTTTTGAATTAAAACTAATGGAAATGACCAAAATGTGTAACGGAGAGAAGTTAAGGAACCAAAATAAATCGAATTTTAATTAAGGGACCAAAGCGATACTACATAAATAGTTAAGGGACCAAATATACAATTTAGCATTTACTTTATTACTTCACGGTATTTAATAGTTAACTCTGGATTGTAAAATTACATAAATACATCAATCTGTGTAAAATAATTGATTTTTTTTTATGATAAATGTTAGTAGTTGGTTTGTTAGATTAATTTTTTTTTGCAAGAATTTAAACATAAGACCTTTAACTCATTTTCATAAAGCCTAAGTCTGACTTGCGGCCTGTCATAGGCCTACTTTTTAGGTCTGAGTCTGACCTTATGAAAGCCTGATACGACCTGCTAGCCTATTTACAAGCATATATCTTATGAACATCTTTTTTTTTGTTGGTGATATCTTATGAACATCTTTAAATAAGCAATATGATTTAAGTTTAAATGGATTAGTGAATTGGCAGTTCAATTAAATTAAACTCTCTTTTGATAATCAACACGAGTTTTAGGGAATTCGATTATATATTGTATCATATTTCTATTCTAGTTTATAATAATACATTTTTTTTGAAAGAATAATAATAATACATTTATATATTCAAAAAATTAATGTATACTAATAAAGCTTAAATTATTGAAATTTTTTACAAATTTACATTCTAATTCAAAGTACAAAATATAATATAATAATAAATAATATTATTCATATTACTTAAATAGGCCGACCTAATAGGCTTAAGAGGTTTTTCGAGAGGCTTGTGGCCTTAGCTTTTAAGTTAAATAGGCTTAAAAAAAAGCCTAAACCTTCTCTATCTAAGAAAAAAGTCTAGCCTGACCTAGTCTGTCTCAGGCTAAGCCGTAGGCTGACCTGACCTATTCTCTCCCTACCCGTGCCACCACTTGTATTCTTGTAACAAGAAGGCTAGAGAAAAGGTGGTTTAATTTACTGCACGGTATTTAATGTTCGCTCTAGATTGTGTGGCTCGTGGCTTTTTGGACCCCAATCCACACTGTTTAAGAGCGCAAGAAGACAAGAGTTGGAGATTTAAGTACATTGGTGGTTTTGGTGTAACGTCCAGAATCACAAATAAGATATTGTGGGCTGTCACATTAAGCTGAATCTTATAAAACTATGCAAAAAAGAAAAATGCTGAAAAAACTGGTAATCAAGAATACCACTTTGTGTCGGGGAGGTAGGAAGAAAACTGCCGCGGTTTTCTCACACCACCACCTACGTATTCATTTTCAACCACATTATAAGTTTTGTCCTTTGTGCTCCTTGTACGTGGCTGCTTAAGTTTTGTCACTTTCTCTCCCAAGTTTGATATCTATAATCTAATTCTATATATACGTACTGTAATCTGTATTTTCCACATGATCTTTTGATAGCTACGGATGAATAATAATTTACATTCTTTTTGCCAATACTTGAGAAGTTATAAAATGATTAACAATTTCGACTTGGTAAGTTATAAAATGATAGAAGTCATAATCATAATAATGATAATAATATCCTTTGGTTAAAGGACATTGTTTAAGCTTACAAAAATAAGTTTCATGAAAAGCTGTATTTTAATCACATTAACAAGTGATATATTTGATTTTTGACTTAAATATTACACTGATCCTTGCAAATATGTCTCGTTTGAGTTTTGGTCCTTGTGAAATTATTTTTTGAAATCCTTCCTCGCAAATTTTTGTCTTTTAAAAATACCCCTGGGCCTATAGAAGCTGCAAGATGGCACTATGGAGTTGATGTGTCGCACAGTGACTAGGCATAAGTGCCATGTGGCAAGTGAATTGGCATTTATTATTTAAAAATTGATTTTTAAATTTGAAAAATGTATTTTCTGTTTTTAAAATTTTTAAAAAATATGGAAATTAATTTTCCAAAATTTTAAAAAATCAAAAGATACTTTTGAAATAATTTTTTCCAACAATTTTAAATGTAAATTTTCAAAAATTTAAATTTGATTTTTTTTTTTGTAAATTACGAAAATTAAATTCCATATTTTTTTAGAAAAAATATTTTTAATTTAAAAAACAAAAGTTTTTTTTCCTTCTAATTTTTGGAAAATAAATTTTATTTCTTGATTTTTTTAATTCTGAATTTTTTTTTCTAGATTTTTGAAAATATATTTTTAATTTGTTTAAAAAAT
>Ga0228710_1006556_pt1 | contig 17582 bp, 7 predicted proteins | sample MedpolnodulmetaG_FD_177995 | JGI IMG/M metagenome (GOLD analysis project Ga0228710, IMG submission 177995) | Root nodule microbial communities from Medicago polymorpha collected in Santa Monica, California, United States - pink nodules | ecosystem: Host-associated > Plants > Roots > Nodule...
AAAAAAAAAACACAACACAACACAACAAGGGTTAGTCATCACTCATAAGTGTTCACTAAAGGTTGGGGACAGGACAAGATAATATTTACTGCAACATTTAAGTGTGGCTTTATATAATTTCTTAATCGAAGACTACGTGTCACAAGATTAGAGCGCATTAAAATATCTCTACAAATAGAAACTGGCATGCAATTACAAAACTCAGCTTCATATTCATGTTCTGATACAGCAAAGAGTGAACGATCTTCCTGATTTTCCAACAAATATTGGTTTGAACTTATGATCACTCACAGAACACAAGCCAGAGTTTCAAAATGAATTAAGCAAAAGTTACGGAGAACTGTATGCCATGTCTACTGTTTAGGTAGAAACTCTGCTAATACTGAAAGAAGCTAATAGCTTACATCAAGAGCCCGTCGGGATTCCTTCTCAATCCAAAGGATGGCATGGTCAGAAGTTGCATTGCAAGAAAGAACTATATGATCAAACCTTCCATCGACAGGGACTGCTGTCCTAACAATAGGGGGAAATCTTCCTATCCTGCAATCAGGAGGCGAAACTAGAAATTATTGCTGCATACAGATAATATTCGACGCATCGAATACAATAACTTGGTAAATTTAAGTACATAGGCGTAAAAATTTAACATATTTATGCATCAAACCGTAATTTAGTGAGGTAGACTTCAATTTAAGCAAAACAACCAATGACCAAAGTCTTTTATCGCAAAGTGAGGAAATGACACCATGTTGTTCTATTATGAACAATATTACAGACAACAGATAATATTATATACAACTAGAGTAAAGCCAAACTTATAAAAACTTTCTATGGACCCATCTTTATTTTTACTAGAGTAAACATTTCTCCTAATTATGAAGCATTGACACTTCAGATTGAAGACATATCCCGTATCTGACATGACACGTACAATTGTCCGACAAGACACTGACACAAGTGGCTGCATTCAATTACTTCAGTTTTCCCTAATTATTTTGTGTTAAATGTTGGTGTCGTGTCCGTGTTTCATAATTGGCACTGTGTTGGAGCAGGTCCCCACAAACTGATTGGGTTTGGAACACAACTAGTTTTTCAAATCATAAAAATTTTAATACCAAATTAGGACAAAAAATCACAGGCTTCACTTGACCAAAACTTTTTTTTTTAAAATAAAAATAAAGTTGATTAGCCTACAGGTGTGTAAACCTTTCAGCAAAAATCTAATGAATGAGAATGTTTACTGAATGCCTCCTGAGCAGAATTCACACGATAAAATCAACTCCCTTAGATCAAATTCATCATGTTCCTCCACAATTAATTGACTCTTCTTATCTTCGACCATGATTAGAAACTTACAAAGTATAATAGCTTTTAATGTTAAAATTCGTGATTTTGGATTACATAATGGCCGCAAGGACTATCAGAAGATCATCCTTGTTAGTTCAGTAAGGCATCATATGGTACAAGATAAATAGATGCACAGTGAAACTTTGTTAAGAGAGCACCATACTGTACCTGAAGGGCTTTCGCTCGACAATGTGATAGAGACGGCCAGGTGCATACAGACGCCTTGGGTCTCGAAGTTTCTTCTCTTCCAGTGTGCAAGTATCCTTTAAGCACATGAGACACAATAAACAAGGCCAACTGCCAAGAAAGGAAAACAACCACTGTAGCTCATAAAGCTGAATTTCACTGATCCAATGCATAAGCATGAAAGGAATAACAATGTTTGGAGCTCATCCTAATGGCAAAAGCTGAATTAAAATAATCCAACGCATATGCATGAAAAATTGAAAATCTTATTTCCTGTGGTAATAATTGTGAACTCGTCATACTGTCCACAACGTGTCGTCAGTGATAAGAGCTTAACTTGGTAACTTCAAGGGGACAGAGCTCAAAATCTCAAATCCCCTTTGTGAGACACTTGTAAAATGACCATTAATGTCACTTTAATTAAAATAAAATAAAAATTATGAACTCGTCATACCACACTTCATTCAACAAATCCTAAAATCAGAATAAATCAGATTTGCGGTATTCACCGAGGCAAAAAGAATACCATATTAACCAGTAGAAGTGTTTTCCACCAAGACGCAAATTCAAGAACAATGGAACTTATTTTCCACCAAGAGAAGTGTTCAGCTGATATGATAAAAAGGTAAATAAAAAATACATTCAGTAGGTAAGAATGTTAAAAACATAAGAGGATTAGATGTGTCAATAAGGACAATCTTCTAAAAGCTTAAAGCTGATAAGTTTAGGCCTTATGACTTCTGTCTCTGACATCACCCTGTCAAGTATAAGCCCTTTTGGATTTGAAGCATGAACAAAGCGTAGGCCCATTATATCTTTCAAGTGAACTTAGTTTAATTATGCTAAAGTGTGTTGGAGCATCCTAATACCTATGGTGGCTGGTACAGAATCCGCCATGCCATAAGGCCATGGAGCCACGAGCCACCATGAGACAATTTGATAACATGCAATTTGAATGAATAGTTTTAAATTATTCCACCATGACAATGCACGCACACTTAAATCTCTAAACAATGTTGGCTCTCTACTCAGATGGCTTGGTAAAATTAATTGTTGATGTCTTTGGCATTAATTCATAAAATAAAACTGAACTGAAGTCAGAATAATTATCTTACCACAAAAGTGACTTGTAGACGCTTTCCAGAGCAGTGGTTGTCCGAGGTAAAAAATCGTCCTGCTTAGGAGGAGAAAACAAGTATAGAATATTAGTGCACAAAACTAATAAATTGATAGATAAGAAATCAGGAAGGTCCCTCTCTTTTATGGTTAGGTTCTACATATGATCTCTTCTATAAAAATAACAAATTAACAACAGAATAAATGTCATTGTGATATAAATTCCAATTCCCAAAAGCAGGTGTTTATTTATTGTTTGAAATATTTCAAAGCAATATATGTGATCACTTTGTACATGTCTTGATCAACTTTCACAAATAATCTTATCCTTTTATAACATGTCAATGTTGAGCAAATCAATCAAATACTAAGTTTATAAGAACAAAAGGAAACTATCCGACCTGTAGTACGATAGAATTGATCACATCCGCATATCTTACAGCCAAATTGAGAGACATACATCGGGCAGGAGCAATGGCGTAGCATTTTACCCTGTCTCTCTGTATCCCCAATTTGTCGCGATTATGAAGCGCAATCATTGTCAACAACGCCACCACCCCAGCACCAAGTGAATGTCCAATAAACGTCAACATATAAGTTGGATGTTCCGCTATTAACTTCCTTAGAACCTCCCATTCCGCATCAAAAACCCAATCCGCTGCCTTCAATAACCCATTATGAACATATCCACCATGAAATTCCGTCTGTCCAAGCTTGTTATCAAGCAAAACGAGGTAATCACTTTCCTTTGCTAAATTGAGTCCACTAACAGCCAGTATAATTTCCGAACGATCATGATCAAGGTATATCATGTATGGAGTAACCCAACCTCGGTTATCCCCGTAATCCTTCCGCAAGACAATCCAATCAGGATTAATGCCATAACCACCTTCGGGGGCCCACTGAGGATTACGAATATCATCTTCGTAAACAGCTAAGATTGTGCGACAAATTCGTGGTATAGGCTCAAACTCTTCTGCAGTGGCTAGGCCCCAATTTTCACTCTCGTAGCCTGCAGTGTATAGACATTTTTTCCAAGCCCAACGAGTACAACCCAGACAATAAACACACTCAAGTATAGGAAGCCCACAGATAAATGACATCAATGCCTATACTTCAATTCAATCATGTTGACAAATGTTCCAGACCAAAATAACAGTTCACACACTACGGTTGGATTTGGATCAGGTAATAACCGTGTTGTCAATTGCGAATCGCGGAAAATAGTAGCAGTTTGTTCAAATTCCAGTATGCTAGAGTGCTATAATACTACTATAGCCACTATTTGACAAAGCCTATAATATTTTAATAGGAATGACTAGATCAGTTTCTTTTTTCTTCCGGAAACTCAGTATCCGGCTCAAGGACAGACTAATCTGGGGGAATCAATCCCCCGTCTACTAGCAAGGGGTCAATTGAAGTCAAAGCAAAATCCCTGTATGACTAGGCCAACACAGGAATTATTGGCACGTAATAACTAGAGAAGATTCGAACCTAATAACTATACCAAAATTAAAGCATAGAAAGTGAGCAAAAACTATTAGATGGTGCCAATGAACAAAACTAAGGAGTAGAATAGAGAAAGTATAAAAATCTAAACTTTAAGGTGAATTAGAGAGCCTGAAGAGTTTTGAAAGAGGCCCAGTTGGTAAAATTTAGGAAAATTGAAGAAATTGAGTTTACCCAAAACGTGGAAGTAACTAAAATTTGAGGGTATGATGCAAAATTGTCACTGGCATAAGAGTAGGTGAAGGTTTGAGGGAGAGAGTTAGGCGAGACTAACATACCAGATAGTCAAGGGCATGATTGGTGAATGCTGAGTGTTGATGGGGTTGGTTTTCAGAATGTACTGTTAGGAATCATAAATATTCCATTCCATTTATGCAGTTGTTTCTACTTTCTTGTAAGTTATGTTTGGATCTTTTTTGTTTTTTTGTTACTTAGTTAAGTTTGGTTTTAAGTCAAGAAAATTTGATTGTGATTAAAATTGAGTTTAAAGTAAAACGATTTATTTTTTAATATATTAAATAAAAGTTATACTTTAGAAAAATCAAACACATCAAAATCGATTCTATTATCCATAATCAATTTTAACTTTTAAGTCCTCCAAAAGTTAAATCAAGCATACAACTAAATGTTTATTTTTTTAAGGAAAAAATTATTTGCATTTCATTAGCTAAAATATGTTAATACATACATCAACATAAACAAGTTTAAAATAACTCTTGTCAAAAAAAATTAAAATAACTAGATTATTAAAATAATACTTAACACAAGTTTAATTATAACTTTTTGAGCGGGTTTAATTATAATTAACGTGTTTACAATATTTTATTTAATAACAAATCTATGATTTTGTCTTCGTGAGCTTAACTCAGTTGCTAGGGATATTGTATAATACATGCAAGGGTAGGAATTCGAACATTTGATATCCCACTTCTCCATATTTAAAATGTGATAGCTTCAGCCACCGAATTACTTGACAAAAAAAAATCTATGATTTCTATAAATGCAATTTTTGACAATACAAAGGTTGCTCGATTTTAGCAAGTATTTAGTCCGGCAATCTAATAGTTAGAAATTCACTTTTATAAAATGAATAAGTAGATATTCATATTTGAACTATGACCCATGCATGTATTATACAATGTCCCTCTCAATTAAGTTAAGTTAAAGATGACTTTTTTTAATCTATATATATATATCTATATATAAAGGGTATGTTAAATTACAGTGTAACTCTTTTTTAAGCTTTTACCTAATTAAATAATTTAATCATAATTTTAAATTTATCTAATACTAAATTTAATTAGATAATTTTTTAATAAAGTAATTTTTATCATAAACATGTAAAATTTAAAATTATTTGATCTATATCGAAAATTTATTTTGAGTAGTTCAAATTGACAACTTAAGGGTATATAATAATATTCTGAAGATACCTCAAAAAAATATTCTGGACAAAACAAATAGTATTTAATAATTGTCAAAAAAGTAACACTAAATACCGTTTTACAATACATGTCAAGTAGCACACACTCTTTATATAATGAAAATAGACAGCAACACATTGTTTAATATATAATGATAATTAAATATCATTGATATCGTTTAAAATAAATTATTTAATTAGATTGTACATTTTTTTTATTAAGCAAACCACGACGAAAAGAAACAAAAAGGAAGGAGGATTAAACCAAAAAGAGGGACACCGTTGAGCGAGAACCTATTGTACCAGGACACTGTTGTGTAGTACAATGTGTGTGGCAACGATGGCTAAGGGGCCCTCAACCGACTAGTTTTCAAAGCTTTCAACTGGAAGTTCAGAAGATGGAGTAATAACATGGCTCCGGTATTTTTTCAAGTTTGAAACATGACAAATGGGGTGAATACGATTACTCTCAAATATGTAAAGTCAGTATGTAACATGTCCAATATGTTCGGTAATGCAGAACAATCCATAAAACATCTTTGACAATTTGTGTTGATGTTGACGATAAAGAGAATTTTGATGATAAGGTTGCAAGTGAACCCCTATCAGGTCAATATCTATCGCAAATGTGAAGTCACAAGAGTGAGCATTAGCTTGTTGTGTCATACAGTTTTGAGTTGCCAACAGGTTGGCTTTCAGAGTCTATAAGAGCTCGTCTATGTCAAGTAAAGCTTCATCTAACATTAGGATGGTACTAGTAGAGCCACGAATATATAGCGAAATGGAGGGTGGTTTCCGGCTAAACAATGCTTGAAACGGTTACATTTTCAGTCCACTATGAAAACTTGTGTTGTAGTGAAATTCAGTCCAATGTAAAAGAGAAACCCAATAAGAAGGTTTATGCGTAAAAGCGTGAAGGTATTGCTCCAGAGTTCTTTTAACTGCCTCGGATTGACTATTGGTTTGGGGATGATACACGCTGGTCGTGGATAACTTTTTTCCACTCAATTCAAACAATTTCCGCCAAAATGAGCTTAGAAAAACCAGGCTACAATCAGAGACAATGGACCGATGGAAATCATGGTGATGAACAACCATAGAAACAAGCAGTTCTGCAACCCGAGAAGCAATAAATGACGTGGGCAGTGCGCCAAAAGGGACAAACTTGGATAATCGATCAACAATGACAAAAATGAGTGTGAACCTTTGCCAAGGTGGAAGGTTGGTAATGAAATCCATTGTGATGTCCTCTCATACAACCTTTGGAGAGTCAGATGTGTATGCAAAAGGCTGACAAGAACTTGTGTTGAATGCTTAATTTATTGACATATAAGACATTACGATGTAAATGTTTCCACGGACCAACGTATTTTGGGCCAAAAACTTGGTAGTAAGTCGAACCAAGGTGCGTTTGACGCCCACATGACCACCGATTCATGTCTCATGAAACTCATTGATGACTTGGTTGCAAAAAGATGATGATGGACTAAGAACATACATTCTTTTCTGAAGGACAATACCATTAACAATTGAATAAGGATAATGAAGGGTACCTTGCAAAAGCTTATGACGAAACTCCAAAAGAAACTGATTAGACACGTGTTCCTACTGAAGTTGTTGTAGAATATAAAACGTGGGCGTGGATGCAAGGGCACGCAACATGGAAGAAGGTGGGTATGAATCAGAAGGTCAATCTACAAGAAACAAAATTAAACATCGATGACATTATTCCAAACACTGAATTTATATTCAACGCGGAACTAAAAACCTAGTAACTTACAAATATAAACATGTTGGCCCGGTGTTTGAATAACTTGATGCAAGAGTTTTTTTTTATTTTAATGCTTTTTAGGATGACAAAAAAATGGTCTAAGTAAGCATGGTCACCATTTTAACACTCAGTCAAACCTTTAATTAATTAATTAAATAAAAAATAAATAAAAACATAGAAATTTGCTTCACCGACCATCGTTGTTCACGTGGACGCCGAAGTTTTTTAATCTCTCCACACACCACACACTCATCTTCAGCATCACTGCATCGCTATTGGTCAAAACCTCCAAAGTTCCATACTCTTACACTACACCACCTCACACCAGATCCTCACTCCTCCTTCTTCCATACATATATATAGCATGAAAATTTGTGTGCGAGAACGCAGAAAGGTTTTACACGTGCGGTAAAATCGCTCTGGAAATGGAGCACAAAGAAGAAGGTAAATTTCTGTTACGAAATCCTCTCTATGAAAAATGTTGAAAAATTACTACGATTTTCAGTTTGATGTGTTTGAATTTGCGTAAGAATGATGATTTATTTGTTTAATCGATTCATTTTCGGTTCGTTTGTGTGATTTTTCGCAGTTTTGGAGTTTCTTGGAAGCGTTCCGTTACTACAGAGGCTACCTAGTTCGTCTATAAGGAAGATATCAGAGCTTGTGATTGTTAAACACTATGGTATTTATTCAAATTTATGGAATTCAAATGATATTTTTATGTTTCAGTTGTATTGAGATTATGAAGAATTTGTATATGATTTGTATGAATATGAAGTAAAGTGAATTGTTTGTTAATTAATGTTTTGGATTGGAAAAGTTGATCATGAAAAGATTAGTTTAATATTTGGATTTGAGTTTGGGAATGATATGAAGTGAAATTAGGTGAATTGATTATGGTGAACATGAATTTGTGTCTGTTTGGTCGTGAAAATTGATTTTAAGTTAAAAGTGAATGTATGAAAGTGATTTGAAGAATGGATAAGTGGACACGCAAGCAAACCCAGGCTTTAATTCATACAATGCTTTTAACTCTTGCAAAAGTGTCATCTAAACAAGCATTTAGGATGCGTTTGCGAGTTGGTTTTTATTATGGTATTTAATATTTATAATTGTAACAATCGATTGGAGGATACAGGCATTGACGTTTTGAATCATCTGAACCATCACAATGAATTATCTGAGAATATGATCTTAAATTGTTCTTAAACTTTTCATTAAGACGTTATTTCATTATGCAGTCTCTTTATCCATTGTAACTTTGTTAGCTAGTCAATTGAATCATTTAGAATTGTAACAATTGATTGGAGGATACAAGCATTGCCGTTTCAATTCTCAATCGATGGTTCTTTTTTGTAGAGCGAGGGGATTATGTTGCTCGTGAGGGTGAACCAGGAGATGGCACTTACTTCATATGGGATGGAGAGGTATGTTAATATCTTCATATCATAGACCTTACAGAAACAAAAACGACGACCAAATTGGATTGAATTGCTTTGGATATTAGTGTAGGACAACTTTGGTATCATCCTGCACCAATCTAGAGGCTAATAAAATGACAATGAGTTGCATTTACTTGGCATTTCATTTGGCCAATTTTTTTTGTTGCTAAATGTCTAGCCTCATTGCTTGTAGGCCGAGGTTGTTGGATCTGTTAGTGACAGTGATGAAAGTCGCCCTGAGTTCCAATTGAATAAATATGACTACTTTGGTTGTGGTAATAAACTTCTTATGCCTCAAATTGCACTTTATTGTTTAAGATTAAGTATTTTTCTTTCATGCCACATAGCATATGCTAGTCAGGTAGTTTGTGCCATCGCGATTTGGTTATTCTTAATTATTTTCTCTTCTGCACTGTGAAGTTCATCAATTAGGTCATCATTTTCTAACTTCACATGAAGTCTCTTATCTCATCTAGAAAACATGATTCTTTCTGGGAAGTGGTTTCTTAAAGTTAGTCAGAAAACAGTTGACTGGTTTTGATTGTCAATTTGTCATGATTTCTCTAATGGTTCATTCTTTGTGCTAATATTTCTTACCATCACAAATAAGTAGGCCTCTAGGCTTGTTCAAAAAAAAAAAGTAGGCCCCTAGGACTTTGCCACTATAATTCTATGTTCTCTCTCTCTTTTAACCTTTTTGTGGGTTAAACTAGTCATTCATTTTCCAAGTATACCAATGTTCTTGTGCATCTTATTTATTTTTTTCTGGATTTATGTTTGGTCATTAGAGATGCAAGAGATTTTTCTGTTACTTTGTCAATTAATATCTAAGAATAATGTGAACGTGCAACTTTCAGGTTTGTCAAATACAGTTCATCTCACAGATGTTGTTGCTTTGTCTAAGGTTTCATTTTAGTTTCTTTTCCTACTACTTTCCAATTTAATAATCTAGTGTAGAAGAATCTGATATACGCTCAAGTGAAGTGAATTATTTACTGCTATGGTGACTGTTGTTGTTTGCTGCGACAGCTAACATGCTTAGTGCTGCCTCGGAAGCACTTGGCACTGCTATGGCCAAAGTTTATATGGACCGCAGAAAAATGTCCTGAGAGACCCTCATCTGTGGAGAATGTATTGCAATTAGAACCATTAGAGGTTTGAATTCTTGATTTCTTCTTGTTGGAGTGTGTTAGAATATCTTGAGAATATTTCATGATATCATGATTATATCTTAGAATAATTGAGTATCTTTGATGATCTCACATGAATAGGTTTCATATTTTTGTTGATTTCATGATTTGTTTCCTTATTTTTAACGAGGCTGAATAGTTTTCTTTTGATATTAATAGAGCTTGGTATTTTATCTTTTTTATTACATCCACTGTGCTTTTATATATAAGAGAATATTATTATTCACAATCTTTATCCTCTCTTTTCCTTCTTCATACCTAACCCATATAATTTCTACAAAGTGTTTGCGCAATAAGTCTTTGATGGATGATTATTTGCACTAGAAAAATAATATTGTATTCTTCTATATTAGAAACTGCGCCCACTTATGACATTATTCTCATTTTGACATACCTGTTTCCTTACACTTACACATGACACTTTGAAAAGACATGTTCACATGCATATGATGAAAGCTAATAAAAATGGGAGAAGGAAAGGAAAGACGATACTGATATTTAAATATCATTGAATATGGACACACACACACACACACTTTCCACTTTAAAAGGGTAAATAGAAATAGTCTGATGTGTTTTTCCAGGTTTATCTTTCATAGCAAGCAGCACCATAGTATATGAGGACGTAACTGTTTCTTTGTTAGTAAATAGTAAAATGCTTAACCTGGACTTCAGCTTATAGCTTATTGTTATTCTCTTTGGAAGGTAGATACCTTCCAAGGAATCACTCTTCCAGATGCTCCAAGATTTGGAAAGGTGTTTGGGGGACAGCTGGTTGGACAGGTTTGACAAAACTGCATTATCTTCTTCATATTATAGCAGGCTGGTCATGTTAGTTGCAGCTCCTATATATAGACTTCTTACAAGATGATATCTAACTTGCAGGCACTAGCTGCAGCATCAAAATCTGTTGACAGTCTTAAGTTACTTCATAGTTTGCATTCCTATTTTCTTCGCATAGGAGACTTAAATTGTAAGCATTTCTAATCACTTAACTTTGACGACAATGCTCTGCTGTGGATGTAACTTCCCTTTCTTTTTTTCTTTTACTTCTTTTCGCATGTGATGAGAATTGAGATGTGAATGCTATTATTCATGCGTAAACTAAGAAACATAAAATTATATTGCAGTGTCATATAGTGAAATAAATCATGAAAAAGGGTTCCAGGGTTCTGTTCAATAATATTTTAAAGCTGTTTTCTTGTTGACTTTGTTTTGTGAATAGATTCTAAAGTTTCTGTCGTTTAAGATAATTAACACAATCATGCATTTTACTTTTATGATCTGAAAATCTTTGTATGCATCCTACCATCCTTGTACTTAAACTACATCATTTGTACTTCTAGTTCATTTGTTTGCTATGGCAGAGAATAATAACCAGAATAGACATACTGAAAATAATTATTTTCCAGTGCCTATTATATATCAAGTTCATCGTATGAGCGACGGAAGGAGTTTTGCTACACGGAAAGTGGATGCAATGCAAAACGGGAAAGTCATATTCACTTTGCTGGCTTCATTTCATGTAATATATTCTTCTTGACTAAAAAGAATCTAAATTTTTGCAAATTATTTTAGTTTAGGACTAAGTAGTCACCTTCCAGCTTGATGCTTTAAAGGGGAAGATGAGGAATGGAAATAAGGTGAAGAAGGATATTTAAATTGATTAAGTACTTGGCTCTATAGTTCCAAAAACTGCATAGGGGGGATATCATGTTTTTATCAAAGGATTTATGGTTTCTGGATATTATTATATGACTAAAAATTTAAATTCATAAGCTGAAAGAATGGCTAGAGTATGAGAAAAAGGCTAATGAAATCATTGCCTCATAAAGATTACTGAAACATTCAGAACTGATTTGAATGCTAATTTAGAAATTCTGCATTGTTTCAAGATAAATAAGGGGAAAAGTTGGTTCAAATGTTGTCGATTTTATTCTTCCATGATAAATTTCCATGTATCTATCTTTAGATTTTTTTTCATGACTGAACTATAATTTGGCTGTTGTCAGTGTGACTCACAAATGAGCTTTTGCTCTAGTCAAGGAATTTATTTCCAAATCCAATAGCATGTTTATCATTGTTTTTTCTTTGATCCACAGAGACAAGAATCAGGGTTTGACCACCAGGAAGTAGATATGCCATTAGTCCCTGCACCAGAAATGGCAAGATACAAGCTTATTTTCACTACAAATTTTATTTGTTGTGGATGCCAGATTATTAATATCTTTTTTGATTTGTTACTTGTAGCTTCTTCCATTAGAAGAGTTACGGGAGAGACGTCTAACTGACCCTCGCTTGCCAATGTAAGATTTCTTGTTAGGGATATTTTGTTGGTGCAAGTTGCTATTTAACTATATATCTGTTTTTGTGTGCAATTGTGTTTGCATGATATTAAACCGTCCGGAAATCTCTAATTTTATATCAAAACTTATCTTTCTGGACAATACAAATGTTACTCATAAAATTATAGTGTTTTGTCCATTAAAAGGTCGGGTTACAAGAAAGGGGAAACCCATATCCTTTTTATTAATCCATCTTCACTCGAACTATTAGATTTAACCTGGGACCTCCAAGTTGAAGTAGCTGGTGCTTAATCATCACAGGGTCTCCTTTGGGACAAACAAAAACAAATTTAATATGTGGAGAGTTGATTTTCTAAGCATTGTTTGTCTATGAATTTTTCTGGCTCCCTTATTTGCCTACAAATAACTGCACACAATTTTGGCAGTAAGTTTTGATTTATGATGACTGAAAAAACGATATATGATAATTGAAGGCAAAGACACCCTAGTAACATTGAGTCCTGATTTTCTGACTTTTCTCCATGATGATTTTATTATGTACCGTAATGACAAAATTCATTGCTTCAGAACTTACCGGAACAAAGTGGCTACATCTGAGTACATTCCCTGGCCCATAGAGATACGGTTCTGTGAACCTAAAATTGCAACAAATCAGACAAAATCTCCTCCTAGGTTAGCCTGAGCTCTAATGCAATTTTTTGCTTACTTTTATGCTGAGCATGCATGCATGTAGTGCTTTGGTGAGAAAAATTTCGAAAGGAACATAATGGTATTTCAATTAGCATCGTTTCAAATCAAGTTTTAGCTGCTTTTAACTCATTATCTGAACTTGTTAACACACTGTATGCAGTTTGAGATACTGGTTTCGAGCAAAGGACAAACTTTCAGATGATCAGGCCTTGCATAGGTACATATCTTCCCGGGTTAAAAATACATTTTTGGTCACATCTCTTATTTTTAGTTTCAGTTTGGTCCCTTACCTTTTAAGTTTCAATTGAGTTCCTTTTCTTAATTTTTAGTTTTAACTTGGTCCCTTAACTTTTAAAAGTTTCAATTGAGTCCCTTATCTTCTATTTTTTGTTCCAAAATGGGCAATATGCCCGTTTTTTGTTTTGAAATAATCCCTCGTGTAACAAAGGCTATACCAATTTGGTCATTTTCTAATACAATTTAAACATAAATACCATATTGAAACTAAAAAGTAAGATAAGTAATCCAATTAAAACTGTAAAAAGATAAGGTACCAGCTGAAACTAAAAAAATAAGATAAGAGACAAAATATATCTTAGCCATCTTTCTAATATAGAATTTCCTGGTAACTCTGGTTCATTGGGTGTGTTAGCAAGATTAGCAAGGAGAACTTTTACCGATATGCCAAAGGCAATGCTTGTGTCATTTGGAACCCTGTACCGCTGAATGCATGTGAATTTTGGAGATGCTTAAATAATTTTGAATTGGGTCGTGGATGAAAAGTTCTTCTCCTTAGAAAGGACTGGTTGAGTGAGTTTGTAGAAATTTGAGATTGCTGAAAATATCACTTGGTTGTACTAAATGCATTTATTTTATACCTGCATATTTGGATAATAATTAAGTTGCCTTTTAGTAGCAATGGGATGGTCACTTGGGCAGGCTTAAACATTGTGTAAATTAGTTGTTCCAACAATTGAGGAAGAGCAATCTGATTTCTCACATATCATTTGTATCTTGTACTTTACTTTGAAGGTGTGTGGTGGCATATGCTTCAGATCTAATATTTCTTCAAGTAAGTTTGAATCCACATCGTGGGAAAGGTTTCACTGCACGTGGTGTTAGTCTGGATCATGCGTAAGTATTTGAGTCCTACCAGTTGCATGATAAGTAATATATTTGACATTATAAATTTATAATTCATAATATGCAAGGTGTGAGAAATAAGTTTTCAATTCATGAATTTGCTTTCTTGATTTTTGTTGAATGCTTTTTTAATTTTCATTTCAGAATGTGGTTTCACCGACCCTTAAAAGCTGATGAGTGGGTGCTATTTGCGGTGAGTCTCCTTGTTTCACATGTATAGAACAACATTGATAACTAAGTCTCTTTTCTCACTAAGTGGGATCGACCGCACGGAGCCATAATATCTTGTCATGTATTAAATCCAAAGCTTAACCAAGTCTTTTCTCTCCTATATTCTGTTTGATCACACTGTTAGAGTATGTAAATCAAACTATTTCCGTAATTTTTGCATTATTGTATATAAATTTTGGGAAATTAAAGCAAAGGAATTTTTCATAAAGACGTTTTCAGTTTATGATCCAGGAACCAATTAAGTTGATCATTTTCAATTTTTTTCTTCTTTTCATCAAGGTCTACTTCTGAATTCTTTTCTCTTAATTTTCTGTTATATTGATTGAAATTCAATTCACTCTACAGATCTTCACTCCTAGTGCTTATGAAGCACGTGGTTTTGTCATAGGTCAAATGTTCAATCAGAAGGGAGAGGTAAAGGATTATCAAATTACATCGATTCATCTTGACACATTCCTTGTTATATGTCTTATAGTGTGCTGTTCTGTTGAACTTGCAGCTTCTTGCAACATTGATTCAAGAAGGTCTAACCAGGAATGCTAATCTCCAAATCAAACCTATCAAATCTAAGTTGTGAACTGCTGAGAAATGGACTAGACAAATGACCTATGCTTTTATAGTTGATCTTTTTTTTTGTTAGGGATTGAATGTTTTAAAGATTTAGCTCTGTTATGCAGAAAATGTAATGTAAGTTTTGATTAGGATAAAATATTTATTCAACCAAAGTACCAAAAATCAATTTATCAGATCCCAAATAGTTTTACCTTGATGTGTAACTGGATGACACGCCTAATCCTTTGAACACATTGTTCTTCCTCTTTGGGCATATTTTTGTTCATCGTTATGATCAAGGTGCAGAAGTAATAAAGCAAAACATCTTTGATCCTTAACAGACTATGAATTTTGTAAAAGTTTTAAATTATGTTATATATACAATATAGATATGCCTATGGTAATATTAAACGGTTTGTTGTTATGCTTTAGCTTTAGTAAAGAGTAGTATAATGTTTATAACATTATGCAATGTGTTATAAACCTAAATCATTCCAATTTCTGTCTTTAATATGTTTTCATTCCATTTCTTTGTCTTCAATATGTTATGTTTTTCAGATTATTTTCCGACTTGTTCCTTCCTTATAACAACAGTCAACAGTTACCTATGAGTTTATGGCCTAATAGCCGGGGAACAAATAAAACCGAATATTGGGGGCTAAGCCTCTAAATTATGGCTTAATCACTTAAAACATCATTTGTTAAACACCGTTAAGAAAGTGACCGTAATATGTTTTCATTCCATTTCATTTATGTAATGACGCATAAATCTCAGTTTTGAGACATTGCATAATAATATATGCAGGGGCATGGTTTCAACCCCAAATATTGCTTTTTCATATTTAAAATGTCTGACTTCTAGCCACTGAACTACTTGTCAAAAAAAGAAGAAATTATAGGGTCATATTGTGCCTTTATGGCACAATTTAATGAGCTTAAAATGAAATTTAAAAAAAAAAATACTTCATTTGTCCCAAATTATACAATGTTTTGGCCATTTCACACGTATTAAGAAATATAATTAATTTTATATGTGAAAAAGATATTATGAATTGATTTACAAAATTGTCCTTAATACTCCATCTGTCTCAAAATAATTGTCTCTTTTAACATTTTTTTTTTGTCTTAGAATGATTGTCACTTTAGAATATCAATGCAGCAGTTATTAGTTTTTTCCACTATTATACTCTTATTTATTGAATTTCATTCAATTTAACTATTCAACTATTTATAATTAATAGGAGTATTTTAATAAATGATACTCCCTCTGTTCCTTTTTAATTGTCACATTTGAACTTTTTACATAAACCAAGACAACAAATACTTTTACTACTTTTGATACAACAATTTATCTTTTTCCTATAATAATCTTAATCATTTAATACTTCATTTCATACATTTATCTCTCTGCAATAAATATATAAGGGTAATATAGGTAAAGCCACATTTAATGATACTTTGAAAACGATAGTTAATTAGAAACAAAAAATTTATGCAAAAGTGACAATTATAAAGGAACGGAGGGAGTAATAATTTTATCGTTAAAAATTGTACAGAGACCTTAAATGACTATTATTTTGAGACGGGAAAGTAAATGTAGAATTTATTTTTTTTGGAAATTGTGAATTAATGTCTTAAAAGTTTCAAATGTTATTTTTTCAATATAAAACTTACTCATTCCGTCCTAAATTATACTCCATCCATTATTAATTATAAGCAAATTTCACTTTTTAGCTTCATTCAATTAATGATGTATGTGGTTTATATTGTGGACCACATATATCATTAATTGAATGAACCTAAAAAGTGAAATTTGCTTATAATTAATAACGGATGTGTATGTCTAAAACTTACTCATTCCGTCCTAAATTATATGTTGCTTTGGGAAGAAAAAATTGCCTCATATTATACGTCTTTTTACAATATCAATGAAACATTAATGTTACTTTTCTTATTATATCATTAATTATTTATTACTCTCTTGTTTCAATTCTTTAATTTATCTTTCTCATATCATGTGATTTCTTAACTTATGCTTCAAGGACACAAGTTAGCTTTTCTTTAAATTATAAAGGGTAAATATGATTTTAGTTAAAATAATAAGGGTAAAAGTGAAACAAAAGATAATAAACTCTAAGCTCAAATACTACTAAAAATAACATCTAAAAACAAACTATAAATTCGTAACATAAGCTATATGCTCTTTATGAAAAAGATTGTTACCAAGCGGGGCTTTTTTTTTAGCTAGAAGAGTTTATAAGTTATAAGCTAACTTCTTGATCTTGCTAAACAGACTCTAGATGATTTTTCAAAACTAAAAATTTGATATTTATTAATAATTTTTTGTTTTTGTTTTTTTTTTGCTTTCGCACCGGTTTCCGACCCACCAAAGGTGGGTGACTAATCCGGCTCGTGCGTAGAGGCATGCACACTGGCCAAACGTTGTTCCCCCTGGAAATCGAACCCGATATTCCCCGGGTACGTCCTTAGTTTTTAGGCCAAATGCATCCCCGGGTCCTTTAAGTTTCATGTTTGTTTCAGATAGATCCTGTAACGCCCGTATTAAAAGAGTCTAGAATATTTAACACGTACGTTATAACTGATACTAGATACATTAATCATACAATGCGGAAAACAACATAAGTCGGAAATAGAGTCATCTCCAGTCATATATTA
>Ga0228710_1006561_pt1 | contig 17570 bp, 7 predicted proteins | sample MedpolnodulmetaG_FD_177995 | JGI IMG/M metagenome (GOLD analysis project Ga0228710, IMG submission 177995) | Root nodule microbial communities from Medicago polymorpha collected in Santa Monica, California, United States - pink nodules | ecosystem: Host-associated > Plants > Roots > Nodule...
TGTGAAACAAACGTAAAACTTAAAGGATCCAGGGAGATATTTGGCAAAAAAAAAAACATAAAAATCTAAAGCAATTCACCTGAAGAGATAGTGACTGATTTTGGAACCTTTTGGTTTTTTTTTTTTCATCTCTCTTTTTAATTGCAAAAAAAGAGTTTTTGTTTTTGTATGTTTTTAAGAGTTGGACCATTTCAATTTTTCTCTCTTTATTTGGGCCTTTCCACGTTTTTTTCTTGAGAACTGCTCTTTATCTAAAAGTTTTTACTCATTCCTAAGTGAAAAGACCAAAATACCCATGCGTAAGTTAACTCACGCTAGTGTTAAATTTGTGTGAGTTAACTCACGCTGCGTGACTTAAGTCATACAGAAAAAACACACTAAAACTCAGCGTGAGTTAACCCACGCTGGTTTTGTTTCATCTATATTCCAACTTTTTCACATATTGTGTGGCTAGGAAAATGTGTGATGGTTATTGATTCCACTAAAAAGTAGGGGTGGGAAAGCAGCCTTCAATTGACATGGCCCATTCCTTCATCAAGCGTGAGTTTTCCTATGGCATACACATGTAATTTAATTTCATAATTCAGCAAGCTATTGTTGTCAGCTCATCTGTTTGAATAGTTGGCACCGTTTTCCTATGGCATAGGTGTAGCACATGTATAACAAACTATAAGGTTAGTGTGAATTTTAGGTGAAAGAAAACCAGCGTGAGTTAAGTTGCGCAAATTTAACACTAGCGTGAGTTAACATGCGTAAGGGTATTTTGGTCATTTCACTTGGGAATGAGCATAAACGTTTGGGTAAAGAGCAGTACTCTTTTTTCTTCTTCTGTTTTTTACATGTTGGGCCTTGAAAAGGATAGTGACTTGGGCCTACTAATATGAGTTATTATATGCACCCCACCTTTTTCCTTAGTTTTGCTATATACACCCCCTATAAAAAAAATTGGCCCCCTACGAGCATGGGTCCTAGGCTGTCGCACTCCAGGCCTATGCCTAGGGTCGTCCCTGTTTCCTTGAGGCATGAGTTTCCTTGAATCGGGTGAGAATTGTAATGTCAATTAGTGATTCTTTAGGACATTTGTGGTCACCAAAACCAAATGGTTCTCCCTATTTTGGATGTTGACATATTTGAAGCTATGAGTCTTTTCAGAACCGATCCAATGTATTTTTAGGTTTACAGCGAAATTTAAATAGAGGCCTTTCAAGTGTGTTTAGAGAGAATAAGACAAAATTAAGAATTTTTTTCATAAGTTTCCTCAATTAAAAGTAATTATACATGATGCGTGTCAGACACTAAATATGAGTATTTTGTCTGACGAAAATCGAACTTTGGTTTGTAACATTGTGAGAGTATATCCTCTTTCACTAGAGTCAACTCCATTAATGCATGACCTTTTTTTTAAAAATAAAAATGTGTTGAAAATAATATTTAATATAAACATTATTTACCAATTGTTAGATCATAAAATAACAATCTCTACAAAAAAAAGATCTTAATATAAGAAATTAATATTGAACTAATACAAATACAAATATAAATTAATTTTTTACTTTTACGAACTTTGATTACCCACTATTTGTGTTAATATATTGCCAACAAATGACATCAAATTAGATTAATAGGAATTTGAAGGCAAAACGAATTTAAGGTTCAGATAACCAATAAAATAGTCACTATTGAAATTGAACTTGCAACATAAATTATGACTTTTTATTTAAAAACCACTTAAGCTTGGATGAACATTGTTACAAAATTTGATGTACGAAAATTCCGTTAAAGCCATAAATATGAGGCCTAATACAGGGTCTAAAACCCTTACTTTAGTGACAACCCTTTGGAGCCGGCCCTGCGTTTTCCCTAGCTTGCATTGAGATGGATTCACATTCGCTGCCGTAAAATATGGATTTCGAGATAGACTTCCAGGTTGTTGATGGTTTGAAGATCAAACATATAATTCACTTTGAATTTGGTGATATTATTAATGACTGCGGATATACTTTTTATACACACTTTAGAAACCAGAATGTTGAGTTTGTTAATAAGACAGGTTTTATGCTCTTCCAAGAGTGGTCACATTTCTTGCCATAGTTTCCATATTTTTATTGTTATTCTGTCATGTATTCAACTAATTATAATTATTATAACATCATTTAGTCAAAAAGGGGGTCGTGTAGTTTAACTGTCTGAACTAAAGGAGTTGAAGACGTAAATGTCTAAAATTTAATCTAAGAACCAATATAACTATACTAGTTTGTCTATTAAAAAAACAAACTAACATATCAACATATATTATTTTTGTTGCAATTTGGATTAAATCACCAATCCGTAGCGTTGAATTTAGCAGAATAAATTTTACTTTTTTTTTGAGAGATGAATAGATTTTACTTTTATTATGTGATGAATTAAAATTTAAATTCTGATCGAGAGATGTGTTCTATTTAGTGACTGATATAACTTATAAATGAAAAATTGGATCAAATCAATATTTTAAAAGTCCAGTGATGTTTTGTTTTTTTCTTTTCACGTTCTATTTGCTTACAGTTATTCATGTCTATTTTTTGTCCCTTTCTATTTCCATCACAATTTCTCCTTCGGTACGTGATTGCATCACTCTCACATTATAAATATGTAAATGAGGTAGGTATGGAGATAACTCTTTACCCAATTTATACACCTAAAGTATACTTGAAGTGCTGTACTGCCCATCATTTGATACAATATATGTTGCAACTGCCTAAAACCATTTACTTCATTTAAAAATATGTACTATATATATTAATACATATTAATACTAAGCACCAACTCAAGGACTTGATTCATTACAGTAATATTGCAAGTGTTGCTTGATTTATTTTATGCAAACTACTAAATATTTAACAGAATAATGCATGGTAAACTTTTTCTTGTACGAGTGATAGAATTATATTGTGTTGTCAGTACACGTTAGGGGAAAGAGTGATGATATTAAAAATGTTTGGATGAGAGAATATTTGTAAGGTAGATAATTCATCCCCATTTCTAAAGTCACCAATTAATTAAGTTGTATGTAAGCAGCAGTAGATTGCTCCACTGGCGTTCACCAGTAGAACCGACCGAATAGCACTAAACATTCCAATCCACGAGGCCTCCAAAAAAATTCACTATTTGGTTCTGTAAGAAATTAGGTCTCAAGTAAAAATGCTATTTATAATTATCACACTTGACAAATACACTCAACTGTGAAGATCACCTTCGTAAATGATTTATATGTTAATGTTAGGGTAAATATTCGAACCTCAGACACAACACTTATATATTCTCTTTAAAAAGGTGAATTTTTAGTCATTAAATTACTTGAAAATAAAGAGAGTCTATGAGTACCACTCACAAATTTACACATTTATACATGTGACTAAATTTCAATGAACGTTGGATAAATTATCCACAATTTTTTAAAGACAATTTAGGTCTTATTGAAAAATAAAACTTTAAACTTTCACTGATATTGTATAAAGTGACTTATAATCAAAGATATTTTTTTCTTTTGTTGCGAAATGACATATAATTTAAGATGGAAAAAAATATTAAAGAACATTTCTCATCATATAATAAAGTGCTTATATATTTGCATAAAATTTATAAGCATGATCTATTTTATAGTGACTTTGAATTCATAGGCTGGATTGATGAATTTCTTTTTCTTTTACATAAAGTTATTAATTAGTGAATTAGTCTCCAAGTTGGTGTCATTTATACAAAAGTAATGATATTTGAACAATAAAAGTTGATATATAATTATGTAAGAATGTGTAAAAATAAGTCAAAAGCAAGTGCTAGTTTAATTAAAATTAGAGCGAGGAAAAAATATGATTAAAATGCAAACAATATAAGATACAATATTGGACAAATTTTTAGTTGTTCAAATAAATTTTCTCTTTATATAATTGGAGAAACGATTAGTTAAAGAATCGAAAATGTCAGAGAGTAAACATTTCGTTTGATTTTTTTGGGTACAAAAGATGTTTTTTTACTTCTTTTTTATTATGACAGAGATAGAGACAAAATCATCAAACTTAAAATCATCTACTGAAACCTCTCTCTCCCTCCCTCACTCTCTCTCATTAGTGTATTTTTATACAATGTCCAAAATATCATAACATTTTGGTTGTTCAAGTATCACCCATTTTATATAAATACATAAATAAAAAAGGGGATTTATGAAACATAATATTAAAACTTGACCAAAAAAAAAAATAATATTAACTAAAACTGCTATAGCGTTGGATTTTTAATTCCGAACAATAAAAAATCATGCATCCAAAACAAGCATTGTACAAAGAGTAGATATTTGCATCCAAAACAAGCATTGTACAAAGAGTAGATATTTGCCCTACCAGCTCAGATCTTTAATTATTTATTTAGGCAAATTCTAAGGTACACCCAACATATTTGAATGTACCGGTACACCAAACCCTTAAATTTCTAGTTAAATGAGTTGTTTTTGAAGATTTTTTTTTATTTTTTATCATTTATAATTATAATGATTAAATCTTATTCACAAAAAACGTCAACGAAATAAAAATTGATTTTTTTTTTTAATTTTTATCGCTCATAATAGAGAACTTTGATTATTTTATAAGATAATATGTAAAAAATTTACTATGATTCTTATAAACAACGAATGATGTGTTTTTCTTATGAAATGATATTTTCTAAAATATAAATACCGTTAAATAAGTATTTATTTCATAAAATTGATCGTTAATTTATAAATTTAGAAAATAAGAGTATCTGTACACCTCAATTTACGAATGTACTGTAGAAGTTCCCATTTATTTAACGCAACTTCTCAATTTAGCAGGGTCAGTACAGTACGGACTCTTAAACCAAATTAAAAAAAAAAATGAAACCAAAAAGAGTACAGCACGTCAGCACGGAGTGTCTCTATACGATTCTACCGAACTTTTTTAAGCTACATAAAATTTCAGCAATATACTCTTTTTGTACGGTCATTTTTACCGACGATAGCTTAAGAAAAGACTCGTCACAAAAAAAATAAACCCTAAGAAAAGGCTCCTTTTAAAAAAGAAAAACTCAAAAAAGACTATAAATATGGAAAATAAATTGATCTAAGTGGTAAAAAACTTGACACCCTTAAGTATATGATCTTTATAGAATTTTTTTCGTTGAGATGGGAGAACACACCTTGTGTGTCTCACAAGTTCTTCGACGAAAAATCAATCAGTGTTATGAGGTGCTAAAAACTTTGTATCGATATCATGGTAATGAAAAAACAAGATTATAAATGAAAAAAAATATAATACTTTTACCAAATTATCTTTATCAAACATTGATATCCATTATTGTTGATATGTCCGAGACAAAACTAGGATAACGTGATCTTGAAGCTTGTGCTCGTGACGAATCAATACGACAAAAGAAGAGCTTCGATGCAGCGGAGAATGTCCTTCGACGACGATGTTCATGTCAGTATGTGAACTCGAGATAGAACTGTGATAAACGCGTGTACAAATGTGATCATATATGAAGTATGTAAAAATGATTATATAGACGAGGTCGTTATAACTGCTTCCTAAAACCCGATAAAGAACTCGAGAGTCAATTAAAGATCAATTGAACGATTACGACCAACCCAAAGATAGTAAGGCACACATGTGACCTACCCTCAACACGCTTCATGCAGTGTAACTCGTTTATGTACTTGTTGAATTTGGCTGTTTTATGGGCCAAAATCTGGTCCAAAACAATTGTAAAAAATGTAATATGGATTATAATAAACTTAGAGTAGTAAAAGTGATATTAATTAGAGAGTATTCATTTTGTCCCAAATTAACTATTCTAGTTACTTGGCAATTTCACGTGTATACTTATATTTAAAGGAGTAAATTACACTCATCTTCTTTTAAAGATGTTTGAATTACACTCTCATCCCCTCTTGTATGATAATATACACTTTCCTCTCCTCTTATTCGAAACATATTAGAAAATATTTCACTCCCCTCCTTTGAGAGAAGCTACATTTCCTCCCCTCTTATGTTAAAATCTACGCCTTACTCACTCAATGATTTTTTATTTTATTTTTATTAATCTAGCAAAAAAAAAAAGTCTAACCCACTTTGAAGAAAAATAGTATTACAAGTTCATTTTAATATAATCAAAATTTGAATACATATTTTTCGCTATTTTTTATTCACAATTTCATTAACATGTTGTTTTAAACCCTATTATAAATTATGAAACAGCCCAAAATAAAATTAAAATATGTGAAAAATAACTAAAGTCAATTAAGTAATGTTTATTTAAATGTGAATTTTATGCTCCAAATTATAAAATTAATAATAAAATATTTAAATTTAATTATAGTTGACATTTAAATTATAAAAAAAATGATTTTATGTTTTTTAAATCGTGATTCAAAATTAGTATATATTATAAAAATATTTATTTATGTTAAAATAGATTAAAGTGTAGTGTATATTTAATTATTAAGGGAGGGGGTTGAAATTCAAGCATCTCACAAGAGAGAGGAGTATCAACTTTACTTTTTAAGGGAGGAGAGTGTATATTTTAACATAAGATGGATGAGAGTGTAATTCAAGCATCTTTGAGGCGGAGGGAAGTATAATTTACTCTATTTAAAAAAAGATGTATGAATGAAGGAGATACCTCTAAAAAAATGTCCCAAATTAACTAATCTAGCTACTTGACTGTTTGAATATATACTTATATTTTTTAAAAAAATGTATAAATGAAAGAGATACCTTATACTAGTCCAAGGGCGGCCATCCATGTATATTTGCTTGAGTTTTAGATTGGCTTAATTGCAGTTTTAACCTCCTAACTTTCTCAAAGAAAACAACTACAAAACAACCCCATAAGTTTTGCACCTGTGGCAGTCTTAGCCTCCAAGGCTGATATTGACTCGGTCTACGCTGACGCGGCACCCTATGTGAGGTGCCACAGTTTTTTTTTGGCCTTGGGGGGCCAAAACTGCTACAGTTACAAAACTTAGGGGGCTGTTTTGTAGTTTTTTTCTTATGGGGTCAAAATCACAACTTTGAAAAAGTTAGGGGAATAAAACTGCAATTAAGCCTAAATTTTATATAATGGTTGTTTGCCTTTGAAAAAAAGGTTAAATTAAATATTGACGTTTCTTTTGAACATAAAGTTGCAATAAATATTGTGAATATTTTACTTCATACACACTCTTTTGGACTATTTATGCATACAAAAGAAAAATTCTATGTCTATTCTATATATATATATATATATAAGAGTTAGGACTTGTGAACAATTTGATAACTTTTATTCGCAGGAAATATCAATATAATTATTAATATGTAACATTTTTTTTTTTTTTTTTTACAAAAAAAAGTTTATACTTTTTCATTATTAATCAAAATATGAATACAATGTGGAATGTTAAGATGTAATTGAAAACTAGCATGATGTAATGCTTCTTTAGCTAGGCTATGGGCAAAATTATTGTTTTGTCTTCTAATGAACTTCACATCAGAGTTCGCTAAATCAGTCATCAACAAGTGTCTACAATCGTGTATTATAGCCATAAAGTCAGAGACACCATCCCTTTTGTAGATACTATCAGTCACAATCTTGGAGTCAGTTTCAAAATCCATGTATACCAAGTTAAGATCTTTCACCCACCGCATAGCATGTAGCAAACCTATAGCTTCTCCCATCTCAACATCGAGTAAAGGGGTGAAGCATGCAATCCAACCTATTACAAAGTTTCCATCCGCATCTCAAATGCAAGCTCCGAAACCAACTTTGTTGAGAGAAGTGGAGAAGGCTGCACCAACGTTGCATTTGAATCTTCCGGCACTTGACTTAGTCCATTTATCATTTTATCTATATCAGTATGCGTGGAAGGAGTTATTAATATGTAACATGTTAAATAGTAAGGATGATATACTTCATCCTATATATATAACCTTTAAATTGATTTGTGATAGGATACATTTTTCACTAAACTATTCAAATTGATCATTAATACTAGTAATTAAGCAACATTATTTTTTCTTTCCTAAAACAACAACTACAAAGAAGAGGCTAAGGTAACAACCAAGAAGTTCTTTTTTTTCTTTTTTTGTCAAAATAAATTCGACATTGCATTATTATCAAATCATTGAACTATCGTAATCAAGTACACCCTATAGCCAATTACAAACAGCTACTATAGCTAGCTAGCTAGCTCTACCTATGATCTTTGCATTAATCATTATTATCAACTCATTGAACTATCCTAATTAAGTACTCCCTATATCCAATTGCAAACAGCTACAATAGCTAGCTCTACCAATGATCTTTGCATTATTATCAAGTATCAACTCATTGAACTTTCCTAATTAAGTATTCCCATAGCCAATTGCAAACAGCTGCAATAGCTAGCTAGCTCTACCAGTGATCTATAGCTTCATTAAAGGAAGTAAACTTTGATTCAATGGTTCAATATTATTGTTTGTCATAGGGATAAAAACAGGAAGAGGAAGAGGAAGGAGGGTTGTTTCCCGGGAAGTTCAAAGTGGATGTAGGAGATTCAAGATTTTCATCAATTGATAACATCATAGCATACATGCTATGCATTTTGTTGTTGTCGTTGGTTTGGACCATGAACTTTGCCATGTTTTGAAAATATCAAGAGAAGGGGGGAGTGAAGGTTGAATGAGTGGTTTGATTTTGTTGAGGAAAAGTCTTGCAAGTGTTGTGGTTTGGAGGATTCAAATTCAAGTTGTCTTTGAACTTTTATTTTGTTGGTTTCTCCCACAAGTCTTGCTTTTGCTTCCAAACGAGCACTCTCCCTTATAGACTTAGATGAGATGGTGAATGATCTCTTTCAACTTGATCAAATATCTTGTGTTTGAATTCAGTCGTCAGAATACAACAATGTTAAATTTTTTAAGTGAGAGTTTTGTCATTTACTACGGTCATATCCAATTTAAAATATTATTATTATTATTATTTTACAAAAGTTTAATGTTTGCAGTTGTAAGTTGTAAGTATACCTCATTCAAATCCAATAAATAAATTATATGAATACAATTTTAACCAAAACACCAATAGCGTTGGATTTTAACTCTCGAGCAATAAAAATCCAGGCCATCCAAATCAAGCATTGTACAAAGAGTAGATAGTTGCCCTACCGGCTCATATCTTTAATTTCATTTAATGCAACTTCTTAATTTGGCAGTGACAGTACAGTACGCAATCACTAAAAGATTCTACCAAACTTTGTTAAGTTTCATAAAATTTCAACGATGTACTCCTTTTGTCCTACACGTTTGTTTGTTTTATTATACATAACTTAAGAAAATACTATAAATAAAAGAAAGATAGTATTATTTTTAGCAAATATTTTTAAAACTCCCTCTGGTCACTGTTATAAGTAAAAACTTACTTTTTAAATACACTAATTACTCAATGTATCTAAAAAGTGATTTTTTTACTTATAATAGTGACAAGAGGGTGTAGATATCATTATTATAAATGTGTGAAATAAAATAAATTGAGAATATATATAGTATTAATCAGAGAGTATAATTAAAAAAAAATTAAGATCACATTGAATATAAAAATAACAATTATTTTACAATACTATATATATTTTTTCACTATCACAATTATTATAGTATACAAAAGCAATTAATATACAATTTTTTTGTCAAGTAATCTAATAACTAAAAATTTACATTTTTAAGTTAATAGGTTAGATGTTTGAGGTTCAAACTTCAGTATATATCTTACAATAATGTCTGTACCAACTGAATTAAATTCAAGAGAACCATTAATATAATGACCATGTATAACCTCTCCTCTCAAAAATAGTGAATATGTAATTCAAATACACACAAATACAAGGATAAATACATGGGCTGTGACCTTTTTATTTCATTTTTTTAAGAAGCCACCTTTTTATTTCTTTTATAAAGTAGAGGGTTCTGTTGTGTACTTTCTCATTCTAGATGCACTATTTCCTTTCTTTTAAAAAAATAAGAGAATTGATATTGTCCAATTATAGATACAACGCTAAGGTTTATATTTCCATTATCTAAAATGATTTTTCAGGGAATTTTTAGAAATTGTGTTTGGGCCTAACACAACCTCACAAAATCAGCTTGTGAGGCGAGGATGCACATAATATAAATAAATGTTCAAACCTTATTTTGTCTAATGTGGTTTGATAGCGGAAACCTGATAGCAGGTGATCAATAGATATTGAAGAGACTCTGATACCATCTAAAAAGTTGTGTTTGAGCTTAACATAAGCCCATAAAACCGATTTGTGAAGTGACAATTACTCCACTTATAAACATATATTCATGCCTTATTTTGTCCGATGTAAGACTCTTTAAATATGTATAGAACATAATCGACTATATATGAATCTTTTGTTTAATTTTAAAGAGTCTATATTTTGATCTTGTTTTAATAACTCTGATAGAGTTTATTAGCAAGAAATGTCAATATAACTAGTAGGGATAACGCACTCCATCCTATATAGAACACAGAAGTAATCTTTAAAATTTATGATAGGATACATGATACATTTTTCACTAAACTACTTAAATTGATCATAAATACTAATCAAACAACATTATTTTTTCTTTCCTAAAACAACAACTACAAAGAAGAAGCTAAGCTAAGATAAGAAGAAGTGTTTTTTTTTTTTGGTTCAAATGAAGCCGACATTGCATTATTATCAACTCATTGAACTATCCTAATTAAGCACTCCCTATAGCCAAACAGCTACTATAGCTAGCTAGCTAGCTCTACCTATGATCTATAGCTTCATTATAGGACAATGTTCATATCATCAGATTCATTAACCAAACCAAGTATGCTATTCCAATAATGCTTATTCTCCTCGAGATTCACGTTACACATCATGCTTCCATCCAAATTTTCCTGATCACCACCCTCAAGAACTTGAAGAACATTTGTTGAAATAGGAGGTGTATTAATATTATTATCAAATCCACCGCTTGCTCTAAATGCTTCCACAGCCGCCATAATATCATCATCTTGCTGAAAGTTCAACATAGTGTTATTGTTATCATGACCAGCTTCTGTGTTATGCTTAGTTAAATTGAATTGTTTCCATATCTCATCATCATCATCATTGGTGTTGTTGGTTAAAGGAAGTAAACTTTGATTGAACGGTTCAATATTATTGTTTGTCATAGGAACAGAAACTGGAAGAGGAACAGAAAGAGGTAAAGGAAGCAAGGTTGTTCCAGGAAAGTTCAAAGTGGATGTTGGAGATTCAAGATCATCATTGGATAACATCATAGCATACATACTATGCATTTTGTTGTTGTTATTGTTTGAGTCATCTTTGGTTGTTGTTGTTGTTGGTTTGGACCATGAACTTTGCCATGCTTTGAGGATATCAAGACAAGGTGGAAGTGAAGGTTGAATGAGTGGTGTGATTTTGTTAAGAAAAAGTCTTGCAGGTGGCTGTGGTTTGGAGGATTCAAACTCAAGTTGTCTTTGAACTTTCAGTTTATTAGTTTCTCTAACAAGTCTTGCTTCTGCTTCCAAACGAGCACTCTCCCATTGAGCCATGTGACTGAGGTTAGCTGAGTCTTTGGTGTACTGAGAAGTGGAACTTCCAGGTGTATGATCTGTTTTTGCTTTGTGAGTTGTAGGGTCTATTCCCATTCTTGTTAGTCTTTTCTTGAGGTGTGTGTTCCAGTAGTTCTTGATCTCATTGTCTGTTCTTCTTGGAAGTTGAGCTGCTATGGCTGACCATCTGTGTGCACATGATCAATCATAACAAAAACATACTCAAATCATATACATCACCATGTAATCATCTACAGTGTTAGTTAAATTGTACTCCTATACTGTAGTCCTCACTGCTACAGTATTAATGGAAAAATTTAAGTCTACTAAATAAAAGTTATGTACTTGAAAAGAGTAATAAAAAATGACATTATATTCATTTTATAAGTTGAATATGTAAGGATGAGTGAGTTATATCAACTGCTAAACTTAAGAACGTACGTCAACAATCTGACTCCTCAAGACCTTGAACGGACATGCTTTAGTACTGCCTCCTAAGTGCAATATGTCCTTTTTTTTATTATAGATACAGTTGAGTAATGATACATAGACATCCTTAGATGACAATACACTCTTGGACACCCATACAAAACTCAGACACGTAGCCATATTGACCCCACACAAGCACACTTTCTCTTTCATCTCATCTTGTCTCTTCCCAATGCATGGGGTGTACAAAGATGTATGAGAATAAAGAGTGTCTATGTAACATTTTCCGATACAAAATATCCATTATTTTCGATGTCATAATTTAGAGAGAAATATACGCAAAAAGAAATATAGTATATTCCCACCACTAAACACCATTAATTATTATTATATTTTTTTTGAAATGGAAGAAATTTTGAGGAACCTAAATGGAGATGATTACAACTCATCATATTGTCGTTTAAGTGTCTGAATACTTTACCACTTAGACCACTTGTATATGTTAGTTAAAAATAGTGCGTAGATTGAAGATATTAGATTTAAGAGAGAGAAATAATTTAATCCTCTAAACTTAAATTGAGATTTTTGATGAAATATTGAAACTAGGACAAGTTCTTTTTAGAGACTATGAACAGCATGTTGGTTGTTTCAACATATCCATATATAAAAGCTACATATACTACTGTATAGTAGTCAACTTTCCAAGTTAGGAAGAGTACTAGTAGTAAGCAATCATTCATATGGTAAATGTATGAGAGAGTGTTAATTATTTTTGCTTTATATGTAGTCTGCTACTGGAAAAGGTAAAGTCTGTATTTACCTGTTTCCAAGAAGGGCATGAAATTGAATAATAGTTTGCTCTTCCTGCAAACTAAACTTTCCTCTTTTTATGTCAGGTCGAAGGTAGTTAGTCCATCTTAGTCTGCAGCTCTTTCCACATCTTTGAAGCCCTTTTGTCAAAAATGTTATAAAGAGTTATATTAGAAACTTGTTAGAAAAAAAGTTATATATAAGAAACACACACAACATATATATCTTGAAGAAAAATATACTAAATACCAACCAGCTTTGGCAGGCAATGCACGCCAGCTTCCATGACCAAATTCTTTAATATAAGCTATGAGTTTTTGGTCTTCCTCTTGAGTCCATGGTCCTTTCTTCAATCCAACTTTCTCACAGCAAGGTGACCTACCCATTTTTCAACCTCTAGACTATAGAACAAAACCAACCAGTGAATGTTTTGGGAGATTTATTGCACAAAGGTAGTCAAATAAAAGACAATGTAAGACACAACCAATAAATTGTTCAATGATAGAAAACATCTAGGAGAGCGACATTATATATAGAGGATAAATGTGTAGCATATGGTTGTACAATTAAGTAGTAATTATGATGCACTGTACGTGACTTTTGAAGTGAGGTTCTGTATCTTTATTTTCCATACCGGTATCTGAATATATAACGGATAGTAATATAATAACGATCATAATATTTACTTTAAATTAAAAAAACTACTAATATATATTTGCCCACTCCATTAAAAATTAAAATAGTATTGGTACGTAATGATTCTAGTCTGTTTGGTTTGCATAAGGTTTAGGTTGACAAAACAAAAGTCTCACATCCATAATAATTCAATGGTAATTAACAAGGAGGAATAAGTTCAATTATTGGTCTGAACTTTTGGACTCTCTATCTCCAAATTACAACCATTAAGCTTGACAATTGGGGTGAATTCGCATCCATGTTATCTATGTATTTTCTCCGGTTATATTTATACATTAAAAACTAATTTTTAGGTGGATTGAATATCTAATATATTTGATCGATAATATAAACTAAATACATTAAGTATTCAATAAACCTAAAAAATAATTTTTAAGTTTATAATTGTGATCGAAGGGATGAACTTCCTCATCCATTTCTATTTTCTTATCAACTTTTTGGTTCAATTATTTGGCTTTATATGAGCCATTTTTTGTATGTTCCGCCACCAATATGTGTGTCATTGATTATAAAGGACCCTTGATCTAATTTGTTCCTTCTTCTCTAAGTAGATTTTGTGCTCACTTGCCGATAAAGACTCAATCTTAAGATCTTTTCTAATATTTATTCTTGAATCTTCATTGTTTTGAAATTCATATTGCACTGAAGTTAATTTCTATTTGTGTGCCAGCGTTACAAGGAATAAAGCTTGACTTTGTCCCTCACTTGTGCCAATTTGATCGAGTCAACTTCCATAAATTATTATTAAGCTCACTCAATAACAATACTTTTATTTAAAACAAGGCTTAAATACTAGGACGTAAGGGGAGCAGATTCTCTCCTCTGATTGAAAAGTCCAATGAAATCTAAGTTATTTATTTTTCACTACTTCATGCAGGGTCCTCAACATTAAAATAATTAAATGGTATTGATATTCACTGCACTCTCTCTATTGAAAATTTTACTGGAGAGGATCTGCACCCGTAAACTCACTCAATAAGAGTACTTTTTATTTAAAACAAAGCTTAAATACTAGACTGTAAGAGCGATAGAATTTAGACTCATTCGGTTCTCTTTTTTCAAATATCATCTGTTTTTCTCTTATCCCTCTTAAATATCATCCTTTTTTTCCCCTTCACTTTTCTTCAAATATGAGTCGATATCGGTTGATACTAACTACAAATGTCAAGCTCGTAATTTGTTATGGAGGATTTGTAGAGAGTATGTTCCGACGCGTTCTCGATTACAATCATGGCATGTACAATGTGAGATGATATGTCCCTGGTGTGAAACGACTATTGAGGATGATTGACATGCTTTTGTGGGTTGTACGGTGGGCGCATGAGAGTTGGTATTGGGCAGGGCTTGCGACTGTGCTACAACCGCGAGTTGGAACTGTAAGCAGTTTGGCAGACTTTGTTTTTGATATATGTCGTTCATAAAATCAAGACATTGTTGGTCGGGTGGCTTTACTTCTTTGGCAAATTTGGGCTGCACGTAGTGATGTCATTTGGAATGACGCTCATCATACTTCAACGAGCATTGAGAGGGCATCACTAGATGCATGGCAAGGTGTTCATAAACAGCCCTCACCACCAGGTTGTTCAACACGAGAAGAGTAGAGTGCAAGGTAACAACTCAGTTTGGGAGAAACCGAGCGAGACGTGGTTGAAGTGCAATGTAGATGCCGCGTTCCATGACCGTAACCATATTACATCTTTTGTGTGTTGTGATAGAGGCTCCCGCAGACAATTTATTCGGGCTCAAACGAAATGGTAGCGAGCAAATATGACAGTTTTGAAGGGGGGGCAGTAGCATTACTCGAGGCCCTTCACATTGCTCATGCGAACAGATGGGATCGGGTTGTGTTCGAGTCTGACTCATCTACTCTAGTGCAAGTTCTATCGTCTCCGGGACATGGTGATTCGGAATTCTATGCTATTGTTTCTAGTATTATTTATCATATATCTGTACATTCCAACTTCGAGGTGAAGTTTGTTAAGAGTCAAACGAACATGGTTGCTCATACTTTAGCTAGGGCGGCCTGTTCTTGGACCAATTACCGTATTTTTTATTCTTATCCTTCTTGTATTAAACATTAGTTGATTAATGATAATAGTTAACTTTGCTTCGGTAAAAAAAAACTAGAGTTGTCTAATGAATTGATTCAATCTGTTGTAAAAATTGACCTAGATAAAATAAACGAACATAATCACAACACAAAAACATAAAAATATAATGTAGAAACTCTAAAACAAAAGAAAAATTATGATTGCTATCTAATGGCAACCAGAAAAAAACATTATATGCAAATTATTACGGCATACATACTACTCATCCACCGGCCCCTAATATACCCACACTCCAAAAAAAAAAATCCTAATTACATCTGACAACACTCTAAAACAAGAATATAAGAGGCAAAAAAGGAATAACATACAAGCTTAAACTGTTAATGAGTGACACATCCTGTAATAAAGAACTAGAGTTTATATATATAACATTGGTCTCCCTCCTCAATGACAGGTCATCTTACGTTATTTTTAGCATTTTTTCAATCATTTCATCAATCATTTGAGTCAATAAAAAAAGTTTTAGAGAAATTGTTCATGGTCTAACGTACATTTTGTAATGTTTTCAATCAAGTCATTCAATTTCATTTTTTACCTGAACCAGACAATTTCATAGGTGTTTAGCAAGGCTCCTCATGAAAGTTTTGGAAGACATGGAATGAAGCTCATCAATATTGTCTTCAAAACCTCGAAGAAACGAAGAAAAAATGAAAAATAAGCACTGGAGGTTGAGACCATGCGCCCCACGTGTGCCTCATACGCCCAACGCATGGGGCAAGGAGCATTTTTCTCTCAGTTAGTTGCCATGCACGAGGTGCCTAGCCCCACGTCTGCCTCATATACCCAACGCATGGGACAAAGAGCATTGTTTCGAGAAAATACAAGATTTTGTTGTTTTTCCTCTGCAGATTTGGGAAAAAGCACAATTTTTCAACCGAAACTCATCATGAAACATGCCTATAAATATAATTCCTTCCATTCTCAAATAGTATTCAAAACATGGCAGTTCAAGAGAAAAGCAAGTGCGGGGAACATCACATCAAAGAGGAGTTTCTCCTGAAACATTTTTTTCTCATTTGTATTATGCATTTTATTATGTAACTAAATATCTTTTGAGTAGAGTTCTAAGATGAACCTTCATATAATTATTGAATTTAATTAATGCAAGTATTTTATTTAGTTATGAGCTAAGTTATTTCTCATTCTCATATGTATCAAATACCAAAAAGATCGGTGTCATTTTTATTCCATTTCATTCAATTTATTCAGGCACTTTATTTATTTATTTTTTTCGCTGTTTATTTTTTTATTCAAAAATAAAAACAAGAAAATTAATAATAATAGTAGTAATAATAATAATAGTAATAATAATAATAATAATAATAATAATAATAATAATAATAATAATAATAATAATAATAAGATTGGTGTCATTTTTATTCCATTTCATTCAATTTATTCAAGCACTTTATTTATTATTTTTTTCGCTGTTTATTTTTTTATTCAAAAATAAAAACAAGAAAATTAATAATAATAATAATAATAAGGTTTAATTGAACCTTTAATCCCCTAATTTATTTGTTGTTTTCATTTTGGTCCCATAACTCTAAAAATTTTCTTTTTGATCCTTCAAATTTGCTTCGTCGGTCAGTTTAATCCACGTCAGTTAACTTTAACCCCAAATGTATTAGGTGGACCAACAATGTAGGTGGTCCACCGTAGACCTTATTAATTTTTTAATTTCAGCACTTTGGTCTTTTTTTAAAAACGGGACGGCTAGATTATAGAGGTCTATTATATCTAACGGTATATCACCTACGACTAATTGTTTTCGGTTTTCTTCTTCTTCTTCCCACGTCTTCTTCTATCTTCATAAAAACAAACACAGAAAATTCCATAATCACAAAAAACTTAATTTGTTTTGCTTTTTTCTTTCCAATCACCTTGACATTATTTTCACTCTCTAGTTAAACCCATTTTCTTCTTAATATTTGAAAC
>Ga0228710_1006562_pt1 | contig 17569 bp, 6 predicted proteins | sample MedpolnodulmetaG_FD_177995 | JGI IMG/M metagenome (GOLD analysis project Ga0228710, IMG submission 177995) | Root nodule microbial communities from Medicago polymorpha collected in Santa Monica, California, United States - pink nodules | ecosystem: Host-associated > Plants > Roots > Nodule...
AATGTAAGGACTATTCTTCAAAATCACGCAAAATCTAAGGACCAAAAACATATTCAACCCTTAAAAAATGGGATCCACTAGCTGCCACGTCAGCTTCTCGTTAATTATTTGACAGCAGGGACTATTTATGCAAACGAAGGAAAAATGCAGGGATTTCAAAAACATTTATTGAAATGTAAGGACTATTTGTCAAAGAAGGGAAAAATATAGGGACCAAAAGCATATTTAACCCTTAATGAAATTGTACAAAAATGTGTAGAATCTTTCTCAAAAAAAATTAGATTTTTTAATCAAACATAAATTAAATATGAATTTTTAATCGTCAAAAATATAAAAATTCATATTAAATTCATGTTTTGTTAAAAAATTCTAAATTTTTTTTGGGAGAGATTCTTATAATATTATGAATTCTACGTATGAGTTTACTTTAAAAGAGGGACCAAAAGTGAAAATGGAAAATTTTTAAGGGACTAAAAGTTGAAGGAAAATTTTATAGAGACTAAAACGAAAAGTTGGTATATTTATAGGGACCAAAATCATATTTAACCCAAAAAATTTATAAACTTCTAGTTTGTGTGATTAATATTGCACTTTTAATTTTCAAATGAATAAGTAGTTGTACTCTAATACTTTCCCGAATTCTTATCCAAAATTAAATACTTCATCTATCTATAATAGTTGTCACCTTTAAAAAAAAAAATGTTATAAAGTATATCACTTTCAAGTATTATTTTACTAGTTTTTTCAACAATGGAGTAAACAGTAATGACAATCAACAACCAAACGGGGTTCAAGTAACAATAATAAACCAAGAGTAAATCCAGAAATCCATATGTATAGTAAATAAATAATAATATCAAAGATTAAAGTTAAAAGGGACAATGCAGCTCTCCAATCCACTAAGTATCAATCTTTACGAGAGATACAAAGAGATTGTAAGAAATTAGATTCAACAATAAATCCTAATTTCTATCCCCTTTCGCAAGTCTCTCTTAACCTATAAGAGGATCCTAAGAGAAATCAAGAGAGAAAACTTAAATCCTTCTCCTAATGAGATCTCATTATCCAAAGTATTTATAACATGTTTCTCAAACCCTAAAATTTTACCCAAGAGCTCTCTACAATCAAAACCCTTGCTTTTTCGTGTTCCCTCTCTTTAAAATTATATTTCGTGAGCTGTTACAAATGCTATAAAAAATTACCTATTTAGAGGAAGAAAAAAATACGGACTCGAGTAAACCTTTCACAAGTTTTAACATGATTCGAGTCATGCCCACTCGCGTGACAGAACCATGATTTTTTTAGCATGATTCTAATCATGCACAACTTTGACTCGAACCATACCTTTTAAAGAGATTCTATTGGACAAGATTGAAATCTTGCACATAACCTTAATGTAGAGACAATGTGGAGTTTACTTGCGGTCAAGTATAGAATTATCCAATCATGCATATAAATTCTTTTTTAGAGACATTTTCCATTCTCATCTCTGTCAGTATAAAGTCGTGGATTCATAGGAGTTGTCAAGATCTTTGCTTCATTCGTTCTGAACTTTTTGAGCGAATCCTTGACATATTTTTCTTGACTAATGAAGATGCCATCAACATGTTACTTGATTTGCAAGTCAACAAAAAAATATATGAGTTCCCCTACCATACTCGTCTCAAATTCAATTTGCATAAGGTCTGAAAATTCCTTACATGTGTTTTCATTTGTTGAACTAAAGATGATATCATCAACATATACATATTGGCTTGGTTTTCAAAAAAGTGTTATGTCAAATTGTTCTTTATAAAAAGAATTTTCTTTTAATAAAGAGTTCAATCTCTCATACCAATCCCAAGGAGCTTATTTGAGACCATATAAAGTTTTGGTAAGTTTGAAAACATGATTTGACCTTTCTTTGTTGATAAAACCAAGAGGTTGATGGACACAAGCTTCTTTATTTTGCAACCCATTTAAAAATTCACTTTTCACATCCATTTTAAAAATGTTTAATGCATTTATGAGCAGTATATATAAGTAAGATTTTCTTTTCTGAAATAAAAAATCATATAAGGAAGATTATAATAGCTTTTATCCTTACTAGTGCAAATGTTTCATCATATGTTGATTGTAGCCTTAAGCCACAAGTCTTGTCTTGTTTCCGACGACCTTGCATTCTTCATCAAACTTTATTTCTTAATACTCATCTAGTTATTGTAATGGTCTGCCTTTGAGGATTATGGACACAATTCCAAACTTAATTATTGTCAAACTGTGATATCTCTTCTTGCGTTGCCTCAACCCAAGATTCATATATGATGACTTCATCTATGGATTTTGGTTCAATTTGAGATATCATAGCCATGTTTAATTTTTCTCTAATGGATCTGCTGGTTATGACTTTATCACCAGGACTTCCTATGAATCGATCATGAGGATGGTAACCTATAAGCATTCAACTCCTTGGAGGGTTCTCATATGTTACGTAGTCTAGTCATCATCTGTCTTTTTTTAGATTACTTGTGTGTCAAGTAACTCATCTTCTTCATCTTTTCTATTCTTCACAAGTTCTTAAAATTCATTAAACTTTATTTGCAAACTTTCTTCCGTGGTCAGTGTTCTCAAAGTGTACACTTTATAGGCCTTTGAGGTAATAGAGTATCCAACGAAGATTCTCTTGTATGTCTTTGAGTAAAATCTTTGAAGGTTGTCCTTATGATTAAAGATATAGCCATAACACAAAAAAAATATGGAAATAATTAAGCATCTCTTATTTGAGGCCTAACATTACGTTGCAGCTTCGTTACAAAATTTATGACAACTTGATTTAAACGAAACAAAATAAAAACTTCACCCCACCCATATTTAATCACATTTTCAAATTCCAACACATTTCACCCTATGAAATAAGGTGACATTACTCGAATCTGAAATTCACTTGTAGAAAATTCTTAATCCTTTCAACGAATTAAAGATGACGTCAATAAAATATCCATAACTCCAAATATAACCAAAACAAGATAAAGGTGGTCATCATCTACAAAAAATAATTTTTTTTAATCAAGTTTAATTGGTTATTTTTATTTAAGAATGACAAGGAACTAAAGAAAGAATTTGAAATGCTCATATATGCGTTGGAGATCAATTGTTGTATGATCATATGACCAAATGTATACTTATTTTTTGAATTGTATCCTCTAATAAATTCCAATTATATAATTTCCAATTCAAATATTTAACTTTACATATATGATAATGGTGAGTGCCATAATACTTGATAAGAGTACTTAAAACCACTGTTATCAAGATCGCAATCAAAATCGCAAAATTGTTTTGTGATTCTGCTCACCCTTTTTGATCCTAATCGATAGTAGGTTCGAAAAACGTACAAAATCATGGTAAGATTGTAGAAAAATCGCATGAAATTGTGAAATCACTGCTAAATTGGAGGTTTTTAAATGATTTTAAAGGATTTTGGGAATCTTTTGATACATGTCAATTTTGAGCTCGATTTCAATTGATTTCATTTCGTTACGTCAACGTCTTCGTCAATATCTTATTTCAGTCAGTAAAAAAATTAGACAATGAAGGTGAAAATCAAAGTGATGCAAGTGGTGGTGGTGGTACCAGTGATGATGATGATGGTAGTGGTGGTGGTGGTGGAGGAAATGATGAGATTGATGAAGATGAAAGTGTTGATATGATGGAGGATGATACACATAGTTGGTTTGTGTGAATTGATGTAGCATCTAGGTTTGAACTTTAAGTCATTTTGGCAAAATTCATCAATTTTGATTTTAATTTTTTGATTTTTAATTTTGCTATCTTGTATCAATCCTACAAAAGTTTAGTAAAATTCTCGATATCGTTCAAAATTTTATGATTTTCAATTTTACCATCCCCCATCGATATGAAGCAAAATTCGGATTATAACAACCTTGCTTAAAATAATTTTTTTCTCTCTTTTACTTATACATATTTCTTAATATGTGTAAAGTAATCAAGTTAGCCATTTATTATAGGACGGAGAAAGTATATATTTGATGTTGTGACCACCCAAGACTTGTTAGGAGTTGGATTGAGTGAGAAGTAAATGAACAATCATATTTATACATTCTTAATTTTCATACACTCCTTAACACTTCATTTTTTTTCTCTATATCTCACGTCATATCAAATTACTATTCTATCACATCTATCATTTTACTTTCTTTATTTCTTTCTCTCTTTAGTGCGAGATTAGACATCATGTTTCTAAAAATTATTTCATCCGTCTCTATATATAAGTATTCATTTGACCAATAATTTGTCCTTAAATATAAACCACTTTTCAAATTTTAAATGCATTTATTATATTTTTCCTAAACATACTTTTCATTAATACTACTAATTGTTTTGAAATATGAAAATTCAAATTTAATACACATACAAACAAATGACAATTTTGATACTACCTTCAACCCTAAATATATAACCCTTTTGTGAAAAACATGGAAAAAAGTTGATTATTGTATTGATTTTGTTGACAATTGCTATTGTTTTACAAATTTACCCTTTAAGAGAAATGATTTGGTAATGTTTCCAAGAGTATTTATTACATATTGAAGAAAAATATGTAACAAAAATAGGAGTATTTTGGTGAAAAAATAATTAATATACTTTGAAATTCGAAAAGAGACCGATAAAAAGGGACTGAGAAAAAACTCAAAAGGATCTTGTAATTAAAGATGGGGTAGTAATATTAACACACAGATTAAACAACTTAATTGAAAAAACAACTTTTATTAAGAAAAATGAAAAAAAAAATGTAACTTATATATCTCTCCATCCCTATGAAAAAGAAAAATGTAACTTATATATCTCTTCATCCCTTAATTAGTGAGCCTTTTGTAAAAAAAAAAAAATATTGTCGTAAAATAACTAACTCATTTTACTTTTCAATGCAATATTAATTACTTTTTTTTCAAATTATAACTCTAATTAATATTGCTTTCATCACTCTCAATACAGTATATTATACTTTACATTTACGATAATGGTAAATGCCCTTTTCTCTCACTTTGACTGAAGAAATTTTCTTAATAAATGTGAAATGAACAAAATCATCATTTCAATTGGACTGGAGGGAGTAATATTTTGGGAGCAGTGCTATATGTCCCGAATTATTTTTCGGGAAATTTCATGAGTGTGTGTATTTATGAGTTACAAGGCAACCAATTCATACAACATAGACATGCTAATTTTTCTATTTCTTCTTTCGTTTTTCAAATAAAGCAAACAAAAAGAAAAAAGAAAAAACCATCACTGTCAATACTACCCAATCTAGACAACCCATATTCACAACTCACCCAAAGACATCACCATCATCATCCCTCACAACCCCAACAACTTTGTTTAGTCATGTTTCATAGCGGTGGATTATTCTAATTTGGATCTACTTTTTCAAAACTCTACCACCAACACTTCAACACCTTTGTTCCACGCAAAAAATAGCATAGAAGTTTATGTTGAATATAAACTTTCTCTAGAGCACCCCCTTCATGCATGTTACCATGATTACTTAAAATTTAAATGTTGGAATTCACGACTTTCGGCAGCTTCTAATTCTTCTTCCAAAAACCACATCTTCCCAAAACTGTAATCAATCGTGGGAACAAAAGGGAAATCTCAAGCACCAATTGAAGGAATGGGCAATTTACAAAGGATGTGAAATAGTAGAGTGATATGGAGGGTGTGAAACTTTGAACGAAAGGGTGTAATCACTTCCTGGAAAAAAAAAGAAAGGGAAAGGTGGGTTTGAGTCGTTTGTATGTAGCGGTTTGGAAGAAAGCAATTGACAAATAATGGAAGACTAACTTGAGAGAGAATCTCGTGAGAGAGAAGTTGTTGAAGGTAAGAAAAACACAAGAAGGGGGGGTTGAATTGTGTTAACTTTTTCTTCTCTTAAAAATTGAGTTCACTGATCAGAAGCTGATAGAGTTCAGGTTCTGATGCAATGGTTAGAGTCTAAATGCAGCGGATAAGTAAAGAGTGAGAGATAGAGAGAGAGAGAGAGAGAGAGAGAAAGACGAAAGACACAAAGCAATTTATAGTGGTTCCTTCCAGAATCCGGAAGTAGTCCGCTCCTCCTTGCACTTTCAATGAGAGTTCATTAAAATCAATATCTAATTACAATTACTCAAACACAGAAACAAGAGACTTCAAACTACTCAAGCACAAAAGCAAGAGATTTCATATGCTCAAGTATAACTGCAAGAGACTCCATATGCTCAAGCACACAAACAATAGACTTCTATTCAAACAAAATTACAAAGAAAATGTTTGAGGTTGAACACTTGATATACAATCAGTGATGTTCACAATACAAATCAGATAGGACTTTTGAGACTCTAGAATTTCTAAGATATGAAAATTGTTAAGAAATTCTAAGTGAACTTTGATGTTTAACAATTTTAGAAGAGGTTTGACACTTGTAAAATTGTTGTAAGAGTCTTGCCAATCTTTGGGTCTTCACTCCTTTATACAGAGGTGTGAGAGATACGTTGGAAATTGTCAGCACATCAAAAGAGTCGTTGTTGGAGCTTGATCAAATCACCAATGATCTGTTGCTTGATTTGGTTATTGTCCTATGAAGGAACAATTTCAAATTCTTTCCATGTATAAAGCATAACTAGCGCAGGTTCAGCTGTATTCTTGTACGATAGCATACATGGAGAGTGGAGTAGTGGTTGTACAATTGTACTATTGTCCTTTTCCTGCGCTCTTTAGTGGACAAACATCCAATGCCTTCAAATTCCTCTGAATTAGCCGTTGCTTCATGCTTCTATTCGTTTTGCAATCATAGGCATATGGGAATAACAACATTCAACAAATTGTAGCTTCCAGTCTTCAGCTTCTGATAGACAACTTCTGGTAAACAGCTTATGATGAACAGCTTCTGGTGAACTGCTTCTGATGAACAACTTCTGATGTCTTCAGATGCTACCTTCTTCAAACTCTATACTTGTAACACAAGCTCTCTTTTGTAAATTTCATTGCTCTCATTTGTTCTTCTAGACTTTATATTTGATATAAAGACACTTAAATTTTTGTCTTTGGTCCTGCACACTTACTATATCTAATTGACATTTTTAATACTTTGTTATTATCAAAACTCAAAAGGTAATGTTAAATACATTTTGTTCCAACAGCTGTAACACGCAAATGTCCGTTCCACATCATTCGCTAGGTTCTCGTGAAACAAATTTTTGCGAGATCTAGCATTTTCCATATTTTGGAGAGAAAAAAGAGTTGAAAGAGGAAAGAAAACGTGTGTAATTTCCAATGTACGTGTAAGTGTAAGTGTATGTACATGTCATGTCAATACACCAAACAACCAATGAAGAAAGAATAACAAAAGAGACAAAATGTGTGACTACGTGAGTACAGTACCGCCGCCTGAATCAGGAAAGTAGGCAAGCATGCTCGCGTTGATTGAAAAGGAATTACGGCCACGCTATGCCTGCCCTTCAGCACCAACTGTCACTTTGTCACTGCTTTAGGTCAACATTACATAAATATAACATACTATCCCCTCTATGCTATCTCCTTAAAAAAAATAAAAATCCCTCTATGCTATCTTCCTTACCCCTCTCTGAAATTTATTCAATCTAAGATCAAAATGTATGTCTTTAGGGCATTAGTTAAGGAGATTAACATAATAATTGTTTTTTAAAATTTGTATAGTCAAATTCTTAAAAATATATAGAATACTCTTTTTAATATAAAATATTCTACTTTTGTTTTTCTTAACTGCTGTTATTGGGGTTAGCATGATCCTTTTTATAATTATGAAAAAACACTTTCAAAAAATTACGACGTATTAAAAATAATTGTTGGAATAATAAATTTGTCTGAAATATAGTATATGACTATTGCTAAATTGTTTTTCGTATATAAATGCAATCAATGTTACTTTTGTATTTTAAGATAAATTGATAGTATTAATAAGGGTTATATTTGAAAAAAGAGGTATAAATACTACATTTAATAATTTATAGTGAGTCTTACATAAAGATAAACTTTATTTTTAAATGGTTTTATAATTAGTGACGGATAGAGTAAAACAAATGATACTCATAAAAAATATTATGAAAATTTTGTAAATGATACTATTCATCAAATGATAGAAAAACTTATGAAAATTTATATGATATTAGTAAAAAAAATAGGGTCAAAATATGTAAGTTAATAGTGCACATCATCAAATAAGTTATAATATGACTAACATAATACTCCTTCTGATTTAAAATGAGTGTCGTTTTAGTCAAAAATAATTGTTTCAAAAAGAATCTCACTTTCAGTTTCCAATGCAATAATAATTTTTTCTTTTCAATTGTACCCTTCAATTAATACTATATACATTACTTCCAAAATATTAACTTTTCTTTAATGAAAAACAAACCAATAGTTGATTAGGATAATTTAGTAAAATAATATCTCTTTTTCTTTTAATTAATATATTTCTTAATATATGTGTAAAAACCTTAAAGGACATTCATTTTAAAACGGATGAGCATTTTGTTTTGAATATAGATTCAATTATGTGCCATAAATGTTTGTTGACTCAATCATTCTATACCACACAAACAAACTCTGCAAACGGCAAGCATGCTGCTGCCTGTTTCGTTTGCATTGACAATAGCCATAGCCGTAGGAAAGCAGCTACCTGTCTTTAGAATATACGAGTATTCAATTTTACTATTCACATTTTTCTTCATTCTTAGCTTAGTGATTATGGTGATAATTGCTTTATGATTAAACGTTTATTTTTGCAACAATAATACTTGTAAGTGTATGTTTAATTAAAGATTAAAGTAAATATTTTATGGAGTGGTACATTTGTGAATAATGATGATAGTGATTAAACGAAGTTGGATGAAGGAAGCATGCATGTTTGACTCAGAATATGCTGCTGAATTCACATTTTACAGATTATGAGCAAAAGGAAACACAAAATAAGTATTAACACACCTCTTGCAGATTATGGTGTCATGCATGTCAGAAAAAAATAGAACAAAAAAGGAGGTCTGGTTGGTCGAACACAAGGACACACATCTCTTGCACCCTAGCTTCTTTTAATTTGACTTTTCATACTTTTTGAAAATTGATATAGAGATAGCATAGTTTAATTGGTTTCATGAAAATAAATAGAAAAATGCTAATGGATAATTAGAGAATTAAATATAATAGTATTGTATTGGAAGTTGTACCATCAATTCCTCAAAAGTTTAAAAAATATCATTTTCAAATTAAATCATTTTTTTGTCCTTTAAGGGCACCCGTTACAATGACCCAATTAAATAAACCATTTGTCTTACAAAAGTTGGCATATTAGCACATTTCACACATTAATATTATAAGTTATTTTCGCAAAAGTTGGCGTTTTCGGAATATTGATCTACTCATAGTAAATGCTTCTCGTAAGCATAGGATATTTTCGCACAATTAAAAGTTCCCCGCGAAATCAAGCTCCTCACAAGCATAAAACTTTCTCATAACTCAAGTTTTTCATGAACTATACAACTCCTTGCGAGAATAACACTTTCTCATACCTAAAAGTTCTCCGCGAACTTAGCCCTTTATGAGCATCAACAATTTGCTCGCAAGTTTGTCACTATTTTACAACAGAAAGCTCTTTGCAAGCGTAAGTTTCGCTCAACGAAGCACCCAATTACTCGAAGTCACCACTCTTCAGTTCAAGAATGATGACGTGGGTGATAACTGTTTTGGACTGCCCAAAAGGTCTTGCTCACAATCCAGGACCTAAAAACCGGACCCAATTTCATTAGGTTCAACTATGCCATTCACACCCTCCCCTCCCTGGTAAGTGTGCTCGCAACAGTATGGAGCCAACAATTCAAACACTGAATCATAACCACTTATGGCTCAATCCGAACCATGATGCTCGATGATTACATAACACATCATATGTAACCGTCAATCAACAATTAAACAACCATAACTACTAACGACCAACATCTCCATTATATAAAAGGGTTACTTGCATCCTACAAGGTATGATTCATTCTATCCTTAACCCCCCACCTTCACATTTTTCTTGCTCAAAATACTGACTTAAGCGTTGAAATATTCGCAAGTATACCCCCTCCGTCGCCAACAGTCAACTCACAACAAACTTAAGGCACCAATTGTTGGTTCTTGTGATCGAGTCAGATAAATATGGATACATTTATTTATCAATTTGTAAAAGCCACGAAATTTTACTTTGTATTTTTTATGGCGAGAAACACACTAATAGTTTATAGGGAAATGTTAACGAGTGCCTCCAAAACACTTTAAACACCTAAAATGGTAAAATTTTATAAAAGTTTGTGCATTTATTTAAGCCTAATTTAGTAAAGGTATGTGTTTCGAAAATTTTATTGTAGTACTCCCTCCGTTCCTTTTTAAGTGTCTTTTTAGGGTGAATTTTTCTTTCCTATTTAACTATCTTTTTGGTATTTTAAGGGTACGATTTGTCAATTATACCATTTGTCAATTACTTTTATCTTTTTCAGTAAAACTAACTAATGCTATCTATTTGGAAAATTAAAGCTTGTTTTTTTAAACAAAGTTTATTTGTTTTTTCTAAACAAAATTTGTTTCTTGTTATCTTCAAATTTAAACAAAATGTAGTTCCAAACAATGGTTTCAAGAAGAGTTAAAATTTTATAAATAAGATGAGTAACAATTGTTAAAAATTTCAAGGGTGACTCTATCATTAGTTGAAGCCTTAACTTTGATTAAAGAAGTTGGAAGAAAGATAATTTTTTCTTAACTTTTGATAAATGTGAAGTTGAAATAATTTTTATATTGACTTACAATAATTAAAAAGATGTGCACAATATTTAAAAAATTGACAATTGTTTGTTATGAGAGAGAGAGCGCGCAAAAAAATAGGAATTTGTTGGAGAAGAAGATAAGAATTGTTTGTTACAGGAGAAACATAACATATTAAATTTATTGGAAAGATAAAGTTTGTGAAATATGATTTTATTGGTGGATTAAAATGATAGTATAATAGGAAGAAAATGTGCAAAAATACATATCGCTATTTTGATATTAATTTTCTAAAAAGACATTTAAAAAGGAACGGAGGAAGTAATATTTTAATATGCATGTGATATCCTAAAAAATGACATTCATCTTAAACATAGTGAGTAAATAGCACATATTTTTTTACTTTCAATCTCCCCCTATTAACTTTTTTTAGTTGGCCACAATCACAAATATTAATCACTCAGGCGTACATACATAAAATTTAAACATCATTTTAATATTTTAATGAAAAGATTTCTAAAAAAAAAAAAAATTTAATGAAAAGAAAAATTACTAATCTCTTGCTCCCGTTTTTTATTCATGTGAGAGTGTCTAAATGCTCTAAATTTAGACATGTAAGGATACAAGTTTTGCTCATCTTAGACAATCAGCCACCTTAGAAAAACAAGCTTCAGAAGTTCTGACTTTATGCAACGTAGAGTCATATATAACCATTTTTCTCTTGTTCTTTTATGTTTAAAAAGCATGTATGCACCACAGCATGCATATTCTCCTCGAGTACAACATAATAGTAGCTGCATACTAAAAATACAGAGAGAGTATAATAGAGACAAGAGACAAACAATAACTTAAGAAACAGACCACGCTTCTCCGACAATAACAGACAAACCAAATTTAGCTGAAAACTAATTTTTTTTCTCACACTTCCTTCATCCCCTTATAAAACCCCCTTTCCTTCTCCTCATTTTTCATCATCACACCAACACATAAAACATTGATTTTCACCTATACCCTTTTGCTTACTTTGCTAAAATTCAACTAAAATATTTTCAATTTCACCTATCCATTTGTCTATTTTGTAAAATTCTACAGTTACAATACACAAAATGTTCAATCAAGAGAAACTGATGCATTACCAAGTGGAACCATCATGGAGCTATTACATGAGAGTAAGAACAATGGAAGAAGATCAAATGGAGAGAATAATGAGGTTAGCAACACAAAGTGCTGTTGTGATATTCAGCATAAGTAGTTGCTGTATGTGTCATGCAATGAAGAGTTTGTTCTGTGGAATGGGAGTGAATGCAATGGTTCATGAAGTTGATGAAGATCCTAAAGGGAAAGAAATGAAAAGAGCATTGATGAGGTTACTTGGAAATTCAACTTCACTTCCAGTTGTTTTCATTGGTGGGAAATTAGTTGGTTCTATGGATAGGGTTTTGGCCTTTCATATTAATGGTTCTCTTGTTCCTCTTCTCAAAGATGCTGGTGCTTTATGGCTTTAATTAATTACTGATTAGTGATCATAAGCACTGACTTATAGTAGCAGAAATCACTGACACAGACTGATAACTAGTCATATATGAGCATCCAGCTAGATTCAGTAGAAAAAATTGTCTGATAACTGTGGCTTGCAACTCTTGACTAAATGAATTTTAAGTAGCAGAAAGTAGCTATTAGTTGAAATTAGTTTATTTGAAATATGAGAATCATTTACCATTTGTGGCTACTTATTTCTTTCTGCATTGCAATTATCATTACTATCTACCATTATGCCTACATATCATTGTGCACATTCAAGTAATATTTCACACCCAAAACAAAACACCAAACCGAAGCTAATACACTATGAGACAAAACCGCACCTAAAAGATACAAACAGAAGCACTAGCTCTCTGCCTGAACAACTAAACTCCAAAGCAACTACATTGACACTCGAAAAGAAAATTGTTGGAACCAATCGAAGATAATTTCGAACCAATCATCATGATTCCAACCAACAACCTTGAAATTGCTGAAATCACAAGAAGAAACGCCAAATCCATGATGCCAGAGCGGACAAAAGGCAGACATCTGCAAGGATACAAGAGCAAAACTCAGCACCAGAATCAGCAAAAAACTAAATCGCAAGCACATGAACCTTTCCGATAAAGAGAATGACTTACAATTGAAAATTAAACATCTACACACCCAATACATGCTCTTGGATTCAAAAACCACTGCGTAATATTATAATCCAAAATGTTTGATTTCAAGCTCAACCAATTCCAAAAATTTCTTTTTGCGAACTCTACCATATGTTATCTAGACAAATATCCTTGTTTAGCTTTTCATTCCTTGCCTTTCAAATGCTCCAGATACAAGGGAACCACACCACACTGACTCTACTGTAGAAAACTCTTCCGCCTCCAATCAAGTCTTCAAATCATTCTAAACAAGTCAAACCTTCATTTTGAAAGGCAGAGAAAATCCCCATTCACTTACATATCTCATACCATACTCCTGCAAAAACCGGACACTCGAAAAAAAGAAGAAGAGAGAAACCGACTCGTTTGCACCACAACAACCACCACACTAAATAAATTATCTTTAGTAGAATCTCTATTATGAAATAATCTCCACACTAAACATGAAACTTTTGCCCAAACCAATTTATGTCAAGACTTCGACCATGCCAAGTTAAACATGCCAATAGTTCCCTCCAACAGTTTCTTATACACCTCTTTAACTTAATAAAAATTTGAAGTAAGTGGCAAATATCGTTCCACCAAATGGAACGTCTGTACCACTAACTCTAAAAACCCCATCTCTCTCACCATACATGTTAGCAAGTATGCACCGATTGATATTGCACTGGTGGTAGGGTGTCTGAAACGTAGAGTAGTTTTTTAGGATGAGAGAATAACCGAGCAAGAAGACCAATCCATTGCAGGAACCAACGACGTTGTGTCAATCCTTGTCATCTAATCGATAGCAAGGATCCCTATGAAGGGCGATATAATGGTTTTGCAATAAATGGCCGACGGGGGAGAGTACAAAACTCTAATCACAACGTTGTGCGGGCGCCTTGTTAGATACTAGTGAGAAATGTGGGTTTCATGCGGATCAATTCAGATGCATTTTGACGAATGTATGATCTGATTCCTTACGCTCTTCATCTGTTCAAAAATTTTACAGGAAACCATGATAGGATTTCGGTGATAATTAAGCTCATGGGGGGATTACTGACAGTGACAGAATGGATTGACAACGCCGACGCTGTGACTTCCGTTGCAGGGTATTCATCATCACGGCGCTGATAGGAACAAAATCTAACGTGTTGTTGGAATTGATTATTAATGTTATTGAATTTCAAATCAGAAACTTTACAAAAAATATTATCCTATTTGAGCAATGCAATTTTAATTTTGTGCAATGCACGAAAAGAAAATTGTGAAAAAGAATCCACATTTGGTTATAAAACAACAATTTTTAACACTAAATTACACTTATCAAATTATCATACATTAATGTTGCATATATATCAATATAAAGATAAGTTTAATATCCACAGACATCAATAAAATAACTCATAAAGTGTGGAGTTTTAGCTCGGGTGAAAATAGACTATAAATTGAGTGCAATAACCAAACAAGTTGTAGTTCCAATAAGCTCCAATATTTTTCTTCATAGCATTCCGCCGCCATGTTCCATCATTCATGCCTGATGTGTTTGAAGTTCAGGCTGTAGATCTACAATACAAAATGAACCCATTTAAACAATAGATCGATGAAAAACGAAAAAAATAGAACAGAAACACAAAGTAAATCATGTGAAATGTATCATTATTCTCAAGTTTATAGCATCTTATAACATGCCAACAAGTTGCACACTGTAGTGCCTGTAGAGTTTTCCCCATTCTCAAGTTTCAAAGCTCATTTCGTTCATTTTCAGATTCATTAGTAACATAACCCTAAATCAGAACTGGATGCATCAGACTTTGTGACTAGATTTATAGAATATTATTGTGTTGCAACTTGCATCGCTATTGTCGCTACTAAAGCAAAACTTTTCCAGATAAGTGTCAAAACATCCTAAACAAACAGATTCTAACTCAGAAGATAAAATAACATCATACCAGATGCACAACTAAGATAAAATAAACAATTAAAATCTATGGTTCTTTCAATAATTTCATCTAGATAGAGAAACAAATCGTTAAGAAAGATAAGGAATATAATTGCAACATGCAAACCTACCAAAAAAACCATGTGTCATTACAAAGATATGCCAAAAATGAAATAGCACGGTATAAATGAATAAAAAAACATAAATGTTGAATTGTGATATGAAAAGATCTATTGTAGCTCTTTTGTGGTTAATATTAGTGTAGTATTAACTGAAGAAAAAAGACACGACACACTTAAAGTCATAACTAGTCAATAAAAAAAATGAGATTCTACGTATCCAACTGCTGAGAGTTTGGTTTGGAATAATTCCATGGCAAGCAATATCAGTTTAAAAAACTCAAAACGAACTCAATTGCAGAATTCAGAAAGGGCAAACAAGAGGAAGACAGGATAGATTTGTAACAAAAATAGCGCAGAAAACATTTAGAAACAAGTTGTAAAGTGGCTTCTAGGGTGAGGGTTCAATTAAGTCCCTCACCGATGGAAGCCAAAAATAATACTGTTACATATATTTGATCGTCCCAATTTGTTAGAGATAAAAGTGAGAACCCAAAAATGAAGGTGAGGGTTCAATAAGTTCATCACTGGTGGAACCCAAAAATAATACCGTTAGACATATAGTTGATGGTCCTAATTTGTTAGAGATCAAAATGAGAATTTCTACACATTCGCACACAATCTTACTCAACCTCTCAAGAGTGAATGCCTAATTTTCAAGAGTGTAGTCATATCCCTTTGTGAAAAAATAAAGAAATTAGACTATATGTAACGGTAGGCAGGCAGGTGATACTTGAATCAGTGTGATAAGAACAAGAAGAATATTCACTATCTGTTGAATTGCAAAATCATTATATGGTTAAGGTATATATAGATAACTGAGTTCTGAACACGTTTTCGGATCTGTCCGTTGATTCACCATATCTATGACAAAGTTTTAAAGTAACGGAAATAATCACACAATTGAAACCAAGTCAAGACCAAGTACATAAATTGAAATAAATATTATGTTGGAGAAAAACTTACTTTCAACCGGTGGAAACAAGACTTTCGACATAATCCTTGATAGAGAACCAACATATCTTTTTGTTAACTCTAGATTTCAGTACTCTATTAGTTCTCAAGTTATAGAGAATTGCTTGGTTATGTAGGTAGCTTGCGAATACCATTGTATCACCATCTTCAGAAAGATGCAATGGCTTTAATGTCAACCACGAGTAAACAACTCTTGAATTTAAATTCATTCGAAGATTGTGATAGCTAAATGTGAAGAATTGAGTCCAAGACCGGTCATCTCCAAATTCTGTCATCTTCCATATAACAAAATCGGTTCCATTGAAATCTTGAGAAAAGCAGAAGGAGTTCATCAACACACAAATACTTGATAAATGTGTCGACTTCTCATCACCTGGAGGGAGCATCAACTTTGTGTATGTATCAGTCCCTAGATGTAGTGAAATAATCACAAATTCATCAACTTTGGAAGGAATCTGATTGCATGCTAACCAGTTAACAGTGCAATTAAATTGTACACCATCATACATTCTCCAATAAGAATAGAGAAGCTGAAGAGGCACAAGAGATAAGGTTTGTATAGTTCTCCAAACATTATCACCCAAAGTAAAAATGCTCACCTCAACCATGGGGTTGCTGACATTTCTATTATAATGCAAGGCCACAACCTTATAAGTGTCAGATGAATTATCATAACAAAACACGAACCTCCGAGAATTTGATCCATAATTGAAATCATCGAAACTACCTAACCTATCAGATATTTTCCTGGTGGCGGGGTTCCAGAAACGGAGCCACATAGAGTAAGTATCGAGGGCGACATAAGAATAACCTAACAAGCAGACCAATCCATTGCATGAACCAATAACTTCACGACAATCCTTATCATGCAACAGATAATAAGGATCCTTAGGAAAGGTGATATGACGGTTATCTAATAAACTACCAGCAGGAAAAGGTACGAAACGGTGCTCACCATCATCAAATGAGGGTGACGCGTAAGAGACTAGTGAGAAGTGCGGGTTTCGTGCAGATCTATTGAGGTGCATTTTGATAAATTTAGGATCGGAAATAATAGTGTTCCAAGACTTACACACACACTTGATCTGCATCAAAGATCTTACTGGAAGCCTTGATAAGATTTCGGCCATAACCTCGTCGGGGAGTGTTACTGACGGCGGCAGATTGGATTGAGAGCGGAGACGCCGCGAGTTCGGCAGCTGTGTATTCATCAGAGCGAGCGGTGTTGATAGGAACGGAACGTGTGTCGGTGCAGTTGAAAGTTGACGACGCTCCCTATCTGTCTCACAAAAGAGCCGAAGCCTTGAGTTTGAGTTCAGGTTAGTCACTTAATTCTTTGAGTAAATGAATAAGTCCCTCTCTATTGTTTGATAATTGATATATTTCTTTTGGTGAATGATAATTGATATTTAAATTAAATAAAATTACATATATTTTTTTTTAAACAAATTTTATAATTATTTTTCTAAAAGTTGGGAGCTATATATCTTCTAATGGAGCTATATGTGCTAACTCATGAGCGACTGATGACGGAAATATGTTTTTAGTTTTTTTTTTTTTTT